>Ga0307430_1000216_pt1 | contig 55899 bp, 47 predicted proteins | sample SalMarWE160130MG_FD_202159 | JGI IMG/M metagenome (GOLD analysis project Ga0307430, IMG submission 202159) | Salt marsh sediment microbial communities from the Plum Island Ecosystem LTER, Massachusetts, United States - WE1603-130 | ecosystem: Environmental > Aquatic > Marine > Intertidal zone >... | reverse complement strand
TTGTCCCTTTATTTAATTCTTCCAACACATCCATTGAATTATAATGTATATCTATAATGATTCTACCCTATATACAAGGATATTTATTTTTAGTATAACATACGAGGATTTAGTTTTGACTTTGGACTTCGGACATTGGACTTTGGACCAATAAATAAATCTGCGTCCTATTTATTTTTTCGTGTTTTCTCGTAGAGCTTTTGGTAGTAAAGGATTTTGTTTTTTACCAATTAACAAATTAACGAAATTAACTAATCTACCAATTCACTGATATACTAATCTCTATATCCTGTATCTAAATTTTCTTCACCTTGACAGAGAAAGGATCTCTATTTATAATGCCAATATGGGATTCGCAGGGCAAAATACAAAGACGAACTACAGATTAAAAAACAAACCCAAACTTCTTGACCAAGTACGTTCAGCGATTAGAACCAGACACTATAGCATCAGAACTAATGAGGAGTTTATGCATCATTTTTTTATTATCCGCTCTATATATAAGAAAAAGGCCATAAAATAAAAGGAGGACAAGCCATGGCAGACAAAGATAGAACTCAAAAAACTCACAATTATCACCTGGATATCCCCATGAAAAATGAGCCTTTTGAACTTCGTGGCTCAAACTCACTGGACTGGGGGATGAAAAATAGGTTGTCCAATATTTTCAATCCCAATACCAATCGCACTGTAATGCTTGCCATCGATCATGGATATTTTCTCGGTCCGACCTCAGGTTTGGAGAGAGTTGATGTAAACATTGTGCCACTGCTTCCTTATGCCGATACCCTGATGTGTACACGAGGAATATTACGCTCAAGTGTTCCCCCAACCTTCACAAAAGGAGTTGTGCTTAGAGCAAGTGGTGGTCCAAGCATACTCAAAGAACTCTCGAATGAGGAGATTGCTGTCGATATCGAAGATGCCATACGTCTTAATGTTGCTGCACTTGCGGTTCAGGTTTTTATTGGAGGTGAGTTTGAAACCAAATCAATACACAATCTAACACGACTTGTGGATATGGGTAACAGATATGGCATTCCCGTCCTTGGTGTCACTGCAGTAGGCAAAGAGATGACACGGGACGCTAAATATATGCGTCTGGCGACGAGAATCTGCGCGGAACTGGGAGCGTCTTATGTCAAGACATATTATGTCGCGGAGGGCTTTGAGACTGTAACGGCATCCTGTCCTGTTCCCATAGTTATAGCTGGCGGAAAAAAACTTCCGGAACTTGAGGCGCTCGAGATGGCATACAATGCGATTCAGAAAGGAGCCTCTGGTGTTGATATGGGACGAAATATATTTCAAGCCGAAGCTCCCATCGCAATGATTCAAACAGTACGAAAGGTTGTTCATGAAAATATGTCTCCTGCGGAAGCATATGAAATATATCAGACTTTAAAGAAAGAAAAAAAATAGAAATGGTCTATGTCAGATAATAAAGTCTTTAATCTCCTTCGCGAATGTTCGCCTACTCTCAGTGTGGGTATAACATCGGCCGACTTTTTGAACATTGGTAAAGAAGTTGAATTACTTGAAGGAACGGATATAAAAGTAATGCATTTTGATGTTATGGATGGATATTTTGTGTCAAGGATGACGGTAGGACCACCATTTATAAAAGCCGTAAAAACTCATTTATTAAAGGATGTCCATTTAATGATTCAAAGTCCGGAAGAAAAAATCCGGGAATATGTAGATGCTGGTGCCGACATGATTACAATTCACATAGAATCTTCTAAGGATGCTCACTTAGTTCTCACAGGACTTGGAAAAACGGAAAATAAAAACGCCCCAGAAAGAGGATTATTAAGAGGTGTTGCCATTAATCCCGATACACCAGTTGACCGTCTTAAACCTTTACTCGACGATATTGAGATGATTGTAGTCCTTGCTGTAAATATTAAGATGAAAGAATTTCCCTTCTTTGATTCTTATGCGGATAAATTTATGGAAGTAAAGGACCTTATTTCTAACTCTGGTAAAGAAATCCTGTTATGTCTTGACGGTGGTATTAAAAAGAATAATGTTTCTGAGTTCGCTAAAGTAGGTGCCGATATTTTGGTAAGCGGAAGTGCAATATTTGATGGGAAAAATCCAGTGGAAAACATCCGATTCATGTTAAAGGAAATAAAATCTTAAAATTGGAGACTGTCCTACAGGTTAAGGAACGTGCCTAAAATCGATAAGGGAATTGAATGAAAAATAGATGGTCCGGGAAAGAGGCGTCCAAGTTCATCGCTAAATACGGTAAAAAATGGGGAGAAGATATGGCTCTCCGAACCTACACAAGTAGACTTATTGGAGAGGAAAGGGAACTTGTGCTTCATGGTGGTGGAAATACATCGGTTAAAGGAACATTCATGAATGTCCTTGGTGAAAAAATTCCTGTTATTTACGTTAAAGCATCCGGTCAGGACCTTTCAAATATTAAAGTGGAAGGACACACAGGAATTGACCTTGATTATCTAAAGCAACTACAAAATTTAAAAAAGCTTTCCGATGAAGATATGGTTAATGAGCTGTTAACGCATCGTTTCAATGCAACCGACAGAACTCCATCAATTGAAACTCTGATGCATGCTTTTATACCCGCAAAATACATCGATCACACTCACGCAGATGCGATACTCGCTCTAACCAATCAGATTGATGGAGGAAAAATCACCCGGGATGTGTTGGGTAGTGATGTGATCATAATGGAATACAAAAAGCCAGGATTTGAGCTGGCCAAAGCTGCTGCACGTGCATTTCGTGACAATGCCGATTGTAGGGGCATGGTCCTAATGAAACATGGACTGCTTACTTGGGGAGAGAGTGCCCGGAAATCATACCAGAGGACAATCGAACTTGTAACAAAAGCGGAGCATTATCTATCAAAGAAAAGGGGGAAACCTCTAAAAGTTAAAACCGCCACACCTCTATCAAAAGCCAGGAAAAGATATCTAAAGGTTGCATCGATCCTGAGGGGACTTCTTGCTATCCCGACGGGAAACGCTGACTGGCCACATTTGCGTTTTATAATTAGACCTTTAATAAAAAAAGAAATTCTAAACCTTGTTGATTTATATAAGGGTATGGAAATCGCATTGACACCTCCCTTGACTACCGACCATCTTATAAGAACCAAAGCTTATCCACTATGGATTGACAAGCCAAACTATGAGGATGAAGAAAAATTAAGAGAACAAATTAGAACTTCAGTGACAAAGTACGTAGGAAAATATGATGAGTATTTCGGGCGTTATTCTAAAAAGATGAAACAAAAACTTAATCGTTTTGATTCAATGCCACGAGTGATTCTAATGCCCGGGTTAGGAGCAATATGCGCTGGTAAGGATGTAGTAGAAGCTGATATAGCAAGAGATATCACTGCTTCGACTTTTTCTACTAAGATAAAGATTTCTTCAATGGGAAAGTATGAGGGTCTAAATGAAGAACATCTATTTGATATGGAATATTTTAGCCTTCAACATGCGAAGCTTGACAAAAAAGATGAATTTCTTCTCAGGCGTTCTGTTGCAATTATAACCGGAGCAGCAGGAGCAATTGGAAGTGGAATTTGCGAGGAACTTCTTAAAAATGGGTGCCATGTTGCTGCCACAGATTTACCGGGTGATAATATGGATTTATTAGTAGATGAGTTTAAAATAAAGTATAAAGAAAGAGTAATTGGTGTTAGCCTTGATGTAACAAATCCACAATCAGTTGCAAATGGCTTTGATACAGTTGTTCAAAATTGGGGTGGAATTGACCTGGTGGTGGTGAATGCTGGTGTTGCCAGCGTTTCATCTCTCATGGACATGAATCCAGATACATTTAGGAAACTGGAACAGGTAAATATTGAAGGGACACTTCACGTCCTATCTGAATCTGGAAGACATTTTAAAGTCCAGGGAACAGGGGGTGATATTATCGTAATATCCACTAAGAATGTTTTTGCACCTGGTGCAAAATTCGGAGCTTACAGCGCAACTAAGGCAGCATCACACCAGCTAGCTCGAATCGCGAGCCTGGAGTTTGCAGAGATGGATGTGAGAGTCAATATGGTTTCTCCCGATGCAATATTTTCTCATGGTAAGCGTAAATCCGGATTATGGGCTGAAGTTGGAGTAGACCGTATGAAGGCAAGGGGTCTCTCCGAGAAAGAACTTGAGGAATATTATAGAAAGCGAAATCTACTTAAAGTAAAAATAACTGCTAAACATGTTGCGAAGGCAGTATTATTCTTTGCAACCCGTCAGACTCCAACAACAGGTTCGACCATCCCGGTGGACGGTGGGCTCCCAGATGCAACTCCGCGGTGATTACCGGGAAACTTATTTCTCTTACTCTTTTTTGACTATAAGATAATTGGGTCTAAGATACACAAAGATACTGAAATACCCAGTATTCAAGTTATTGAAATATTCTACTTTAGGTCAAATATACTAGAAGGATAAATCAGGGAATTAAAGAGGAAAATCATAAAATGTCACAGAGTCAAGCACCGTTCCCCTTCACCCCTTAAATTAAAATTTTTTTTTAAAATCCGTGTACATCCGTGTTAATCCGTGGCTATGTCCTTTTAAGTTTTTTTAGAATGGAAGTTCTTCGTCATCTCCCGGAGGGGCCTCAACGTCATCTCCCGGAGGGGCCTCTACATCTTGTGGTACTTCTTTTGGTATTTCTGTATCGGTTTCGTTTTCCTGGTATGGGGTTGTGGATTTGAGTAATACCTGAACTCTAAATGCGCCTATACTTACTTCGGTTCTTTTAAAACCATCTGCTTCTCTGGTATAACTGGATAATCTGCCTTCAACAAGGACCGGAGCACCTTTTTTTATACGTTCGCTTAGTCTTTCTGCCTGGTTGCCCCATAAAGTTACACCCGTGAATGTTGTTTCTTCCTTCCATTCTCCGCTTTTATCCTTGTAATTACGGTTTGATGCAATACTGAATTTGAGATAAGCGCTGCCTGATTCTGTGTAACTAAGAATAGAATCAGCCGTTGCCCTTCCTGTAATAACCACAGAATTGATGTTTGGAATTCTATATTCAGCCATATTTATTTCCCCTTTACTACTAGAATATACCTGAGTATATTGTTGTTCTTTCCCATGAATTCTTTGAAATCGTTTGTTTTATCGGGTTCTGATTCAAAATTGATTACAGTATAGAAACCATTGTTATGTCCGTTTATTTCGTAAGCTAGTTCTTTAATACCCCATTCGTCTATTTTTTTGACCTTTCCTTTGTTGTCTTCGAGATTAGTTTTGATTTCGTCGATAATTTGTTTTGCTTCTTCTTCTTTTTCGGGATTGATAATAAATGTGCATTCGTATTTTCTCATTTACCCTCCTTTTAATTCTGGTTGATTTTTGACATAGCTACTTCAATATTTTCATTTTGCCATATAAAAACAGCTTCTTTTGCTTTTTTTAGGATTGCAGGCATTTCCTTTTCTTCGGTTTCACTAAATTTAGAAAGAACCCAGGTTGAATTTTCGCAGTTTACCGGATTTCCTATCCCAATTCGCAAGCGTGGTATATCTTCGCTGTCAAGATGATATATTATGGAATATAAGCCTTTATGTCCTCCGTCACTGCCTTTGGTTCTTAATCTAAGGCTACCGAAAGGTAAATTTATATCATCTGAAATGATAAGAATGTTTTCAAGAGAGAGAAAAAAATGTTCGCTTAATTCAAGGGCTGCTATTCCATTGTTATTCATAAAAGTTGTCGGATAGGCTAATATAAGGTTTCCATTTTTCGAATAATAATAATGTCCTTTACCAGGTTTGAGCCTTAAGTTTTCTTCTGAACATATTGATTTTATTACTCTTCCTCCAAGGTTATGCCTGGTTCCACTGTACTCCCCTGAGAAATTGCCAAGCCCTATTGCTGCGCGATATTCTATTCGCCACTCTCCTTTTCTTTCTGTTCTTCGGGCATTTCTTTTCCTTCTTCTTTTGTAATAACCTCTGGTTCTTCTGCTTCTTCGCCGATTGGGAGTTCTTCTTCAACAGGTACAACTTCCACAAGCTTTCTGGGTGATAAGATATTTACTATGGTCGCGGAAGGATCCGCTTCTACTTTAACTCCCTCGGGTATATTGAGATCTCTAATGTGAATAGATTGTCCTATTTCAAGAGCAGTGACATCCACAACAATATTTTCAGGTATATCTTTAGGTAAACATCTGACTATTAAATCTCTATGTTCTATGTTCAATATTCCGCTTTCTTCTATGCCTTTAGCTTTGCCCTGGAAATCCAGTATGACGTGAACATTGATTTCTTCATCTTCATGTATGTGCTGGAAATCTACATGTAATAGTCTTTCGGTCATAGGATTTCGACTGACCTCTCGCATTAATACCTGAAGGTCTTTTCCTTCATAGTCAAGAGTTAACAATGTTGCTTCGGAATGCAGTTTGTGTATGACATTTGTCAGTTCTTCTTCCTGAACCATTATCGGTCTGCTTTTTTCACCGTGACCGTAAATTATACCAGGAATCCAACCCTCTTTCCTGAGATTATTGACTTTTCTGGTTCCAATTTCTTTCCGTTCTTTTACTTTCAATTTCTCCTCCTAATAAATTGCGTCTGTCTATATAAAAAGCGATGACACGGATTTGTTTTCGTAGATTCTTTTTATCGCTTCACCAAGAAGTTCGGCTACTGAAATCACCTCTATTTTCTCGCTTTTCTTGTTGCCCAGTGGAATAGTGTCTGTAACGACAAGCTTGTTAAGCGATGAAGATGTAATCTTTTTTATTGCTTTTCCCGAAAGTACAGGATGAGTTATATATGCGTGGATCACTTTGGCTCCCTGTTTCTTTAATTCGTTCGCTGCCGCAGTTAAAGTACCTGCTGTGTCTACGATGTCGTCTATTATAATAGCGACTTTATCTTTTACATCTCCAATTATATTGACAACTTCACAGTGATTTGGTTTGGGTCTTCTTTTATCCACAATAGCTATAGGTATATCACTGTTGATTTTCTTTGCTATAACTCTAGCTGCTTCAACCCTTCCAACGTCCGGGGAAACAATGACGGTTTTTTTATAATTTAATTTTAATTTTTTTATATGTTTAACCATCACCGGTGTTGCAAAAAGATGATCAACCGAGATATCAAAGAAACCTGTAATCTGGGGTGCGTGTAAGTCCATGGTTAAGATACGATCAGCACCTGCTTTTTCCAATAAATTCGCAAAAAGTTTTGCTGAAATCGGAACTCTGGGTTTGTCCTTTTTTTCCTGACGTCCATATCCAAAATATGGTATAACAGCAGTTATCCTTCCCGTAGAAGCACGGTTTAATGCATCAATTATAAGTAACAGTTCTAAAAAATTCTCTGCGGGAGGATTTGTTGACTGGACAACATATACATCTCGTCCTCGGACGTTTTCTTTAATCTGAATAAAGATTTCGCCGTCTGAGAATTTCTTCCTTTCGAGAGTAGACAAAGGTATCTTTAAATGCTTAGTAATACCTTTTGCCAACTTTAAGGTTTCGGAGCCTGAAAAAACTTTTAATTTCAATTTCACTTCTCTTCTGGGGCGGTAGGATTCGAACCTACGAATGCGAGACCCAAAATCTCGTGCCTTGCCGCTTGGCGACGCCCCAAGAAATTATAAGGGCAAGGAGTTTAATTTTTATAAAAGCTCTTCGTCCTCTATTATTTCTTCTTCTATTGCTATTTCTTCTTCTGCTGTTATTTCTTCTTCCTGAAGGTCGTTTGCTATCTCTTCATCGATGTCATCTTCTTCTCCGATGTCATCTTCTTCTCCGATTTCGTTTATATTAACATTATCATCGGGTGCTTCAAAGTCTTCCTGTTCGAGATTGGAACTCTTTGGAGTTTTACCCTCTTCTTCACATTTGCTATAGTATTCGTCAAGGACAACCTTTTCAAGTTTTTTTCGCATGTTGTTATTTATTGGATGAGCGATGTCTCTAAAAGTTCCGTCTTTCCCTTTCCTTGAAGGCATTGCTACAAAAAGTCCTTTTCTCCCTTCGATCACTTTCATACCGCGGATAACAAAATCGTCGTCAAAGGTAACGTTGACAAATGCCTTAAGTCTGGGTTCATCTCTAAGAGTTACACGTACTTCTGTGAATTCCATTAGTCCTCCTTTGGTTTTAACAAGTTGAAGTACTCTTCCCGGGAGATACTTTTGCAATTTATTAATGTATACTGATCTTCTTTGATATCTCCCCCCCTATAGTTGTATTTTTCTGATCCGAATATTGCATATATAGCAGAACCAGAACCACTTAATATAACATTTATTGGGTTCATTCTCCTTAACTTTTCCATAGCATTTTTTACTTGAGGGTATTTTTTTGAAATTATCTCACAAAAGGAATTCTCCAATTTACCAAAGATTTCCCTTTTTCCCTCTTGCATTTTTTGAAGTATAAGGCTTAAGTCTTCATTTGTCAAGGCTTGTTTTTCTTCGTTATCCCACCAATTGTAGGCATCTTTTGTCGATATTGGAAATGAAGGGACTGCAAGCAAGAGTTGAAATGTTGGGATATCTTTCACCCATTCAACTTTTTCCCCTCTTTCCTTTACAAGTGCTGTTCCGCCTTTCAAAAAAAATGGTACATCCGAGCCAAGTTTTTTTGCGCATTCCATTAATTCTTCCGTATTTTTGGGATATTCCAGTAAACGATTCAAGGTTAATAGGGTTGCGGCCGCGTTTGAACTTCCTCCTCCGAGGCCCGCACCAATCGGTATTTTTTTTTCGACTTTTATCTTAACTCCAAATCCTTTACATTGTTTATCTTTAAACATACTTGCTGCTTTATATATTAAATTAGAGGGTCCACCCGGCAAATTAGGATTGTCGGAAAGAATCTCTATTACGTTTCCTTCCAGTTTGAAGTAGAGTGTATCTTTAAGAGATATCGTTTGAAAGATAGATTCGATTGAATGGAAGCCATCTTCTCTTTTTTCGTGGATATGAAGACCGAGATTTATCTTTGCGAATGCAGGGATTTTAGTCCAATTCATGCACACCACACCCCAAATAGTAACCACAAGATTTCACAGATTAACACAAGACTACCCAACCTCCCCCCAATATTTTTTATTTTTAAACAACAAAATATTTTTTTTAATCCGTGTTCATCTGTAGCTATTATTGGGGTATTGGGATGGGTTTTAAGGAACATAATAAAAATCTCTGTGTACTCTGTGTGTTCTGTTTTCCTCTGTGCACTCTGTGGTAATTTTTTTTAATTCATTTTTGAATTTTGATTTGTCATTTTTCATTTTGATATTTAATTTTTGCATTTTAGCGGCTTTGAAGCGCTGCTATTTTTTTGGTCAATTTTGATTTCGTGGTTTTACCATACTTGCAGCTATTTAGAATCCTTCTTTATCCCTCGTTTTAAGTTGTCGGATCAATGGATCGACTCTTCTTGCGTCACCGGGATATATTTCCTGCCAGCTTTCGAGCAGTTTAATGGCTGTTTTGGGATTGCCTCTCATAGCGTAAAAGAGAACTTTCTCTACAAGTTTTGGATCTTCACTGATCTTTAAAATAATTTCTTTTATTTTTTCCGACTCGTTAGACATGGTGTAAAGTTCAGTAAGTCCTACATAACCGAGAGCCTTGAAGTCTTCATTGTTAAGTAAGGATAGGAATTCATCTTCTGCTTCTTTAAATTCCCTGGAGTTCTTATCTTTTGCTTTTAAAGTTAACATTTCGGCTCGCAGGAAATGAAGTGGCGGTGTATTAATTATGGAAAGAAGCGAATCACTAAAGTTGGTTGCTCTTTCTTTTTCATTAAGCAGGAAATAGATTTTTTTGAGTTTGTTTGCTACCTGGGGGGGTACTACAGTAGAGAGCCGAGAGTTCATTGAAAAGATAAAGGCGTGTTCGAAGATGTTTTCTAACATTTTTAATGTATCTTTATCGGACTCCGAAATTATTTTTTTATGTTTTTCGTTGAATTCCGCCAATGATTGGCTTCCAGACAAAAGATAAACAGACGCATGGTTAGCTAAAGGCTTCTCCTGTGCACTTCCAGTATAAATTGTAGGATTTTCATAATAACTTGTTTTAAATTCGTTGGCAAGTTTATCAAGCATTTTTCTGGAATTTATCATTTCTCTTCCTTCTTTTCCTACCAAACGGTAGGCGAACCCTTCCAATTCAAAGTGACTGCCAAAGACTTTTTCGGAATAAGATTCTACAGGATAAGAAAAATATATATTGATAAAAGGCTTGAAATCTTCTTTAATGTATTCGTTTACGAATATTTCTGCCGGCATGATGAAGTCTTTGAATGTAGGTTTCCTGCCTATTGCGCAAAGTATTATATTTCTTACTAAAATATCTGCGGGCCTTAACCATTTTCCGTCTTCGCACCTTATTGGTTGTATATTATTTATTACCCATTGTTCGAAATCTAAATTCGTTTCCCCGCTTCTTTTCTTTATATGATATGCCCTTTCCATATTGGTTCCTCTAAAGGGAGAAGCGAAATCCATAGGTATACCGGATAATTTTAATTGTCGTATATACCAGGACGTATTCATAAGAGAAAAATTTGAAAGCCGAATTCCTTTTTTGTTTTCGGGGTCGAATTTCCGGAAACCTTTTACCTCTTGAAGAAACCAGACCGGAAATGTATCATTGTCTCCGTATGTAAAGAGTATGGAATGTTCTTCTATACTGATTAGTAAGTTATGAGCGTAATCTGAAGCAATCCAGTTTCCTCTTCTGTTGACGTGACTGTTTATATTGGAAATCATCGGTGTAAACCCTATCAAAAAGGATAAAGCCAACCCTGAGTAACCATAAGAGTTGTTTATATTTTTTATTTTTTCGTATATCCAGTATAACCCTATTGCTGCGTAAAACATAAAAAGGAAATATGCCGAACTCCAGAAATAGTCTCTTTCTCTTACCTCCCGTCCCTGATGTGCCGGATTGGGATCGGAAGGAGAGAATTTTAAATTCAGATAAAAAACAAGGCCTAAACTTACGAGAAGGTACAAAATGAAAAATAACCAAAAAGATTTTCTGTCTTTTTTAAAATGAATAAACATACCCCCGAGGCCAGTTAAAATGTATGCATAAGTACCTGTTATTGATATATACTTTAGCAGGTTATTGGTGGATTCTCTCGGATACGGGAAATACTGCCATGAGAAATATTTGAAAAATATTTTTATTTGTTCAAATAACGCAATAAAAGAGGAGAGGTTGGTTTCCATTTGAGTTTTTCTGGGGAACATCTTCATGGGTCCGTATTGTTCCCGTGATATAACATCCCATAAAGCCGAAAAATTGCTTGGGTCTGCTTCGTTTATCGCCGGGTTACTTACCGCTCTTACCATTAAGTAATAATATGTGGTGATACCTATTAATATAAGAATTGCAGAGAAAATAATTAACTTTGGATTATTGAATATTTTCTTGTCTGTCATTATTGCAAAAACTAAAATCCCCGGAATAAGGAGTAAGGGCATTAAATGAATACCGAATGATAGAAAAATTAAATAAACAAGAAGTAAAAGATAGTTATCGTCACCTCTCATCTCCCGGTTTTCATCCCAGTGGAGAGCAAGCCATAAACATATTACCAGTATCAGAATGGATGTCGAATAAACTTCTGCTTCTACTGATGTATCCCATACACTGTAAGAAAAACCGGCTCCGATAGCAGAAAATACCGCGATAAGATGGTTGCTTAGAGGTAGTCTTTTTCCTCTGTTCTCTCTAAATCTCTGAAAAACCGAGAGTATGATGAGGTAAAGGAAGCCTCCTGCCAGGGCACTTGAGAGAGACGAAAAAAAGTTTATCCTTTTCGCTACTTCATTGAAAGGGATAATGATATCAAATATTCTGCCGAGTAGAATGAAAAACGGCGTTCCCGGAGGATGTGGGACTCCCAGGATGTGTGAGCAAGCTATGAATTCTCCGCAATCCCAGAGTGAAACAGTAGGGGCAATAGTGTATAAATACGCTGAAATTAAAACGATTAATACAGATAAAAACCCTGTTATTTTTCTTCTATCGTACATTTATTTCCTTCCATTTAGAGACAAATATAACGGTTTAATATAATAAATCAAGACCAGAACCCACACTACCCGCAATGATAGGACGCAGATGAACGCAGATTAAAAAGGATTTTTTGTTTAAAACCCATCCCGCACCACCAATAATTAGCCACGGATTAACACAGATTCACACGGATTACCCAACCACCTCCCATTTTTTATTTGTTTTTCCTAAAACCTAAAACCCAAGACCTAAAACCTAATATCTCACACAAAGACACAGAGATCACAAAGTTTATTTTTTTGTTTTAACTCCCCAACTTTCTAACCTCCTAACATCCTAACTATTGTATGCATGAAATTCGTAGCAAACAACACAACAAAACCAGAGGGTTTTTGTTTTTATGTTTTTGTTTATCGAAACTTTACATTGAGAACTAAAGTTTAACGAATCTTTTTAACGTTTTCGGCTTTTGGTCCTTTTTCACTTTCTATAAGATCGAATTCTACTTCGTCTCCTTCTGAAAGTGTAACCAGACCATCACTAAGGGATGTTGTGTGAACAAATATGTCTTTTGAGTCGTCCATTGTAATGAAACCGAATCCTTTCCTGTCACTAAACCATTTTACTTTACCTTCAGCCATACTAAAAAGACCTCCTTTGGTTTTTTAGAGTATACAAAGATACATAAATGAACAATCGAGTAATCATATTCATTTTTGTTTGTTTGTCAACCCTTTTTTTGTTTTTGGCCACAGAGACACCCCGATACGGTCATTCTTCCCTACGGGGCAGGCAGAGAACACAGAGCCACACCACACCCCAATAATCGGACGCAGATTTAAAAGGATTTTTTTTGTTTAGAACCCAACCCACGACACCAAATATTTAGACAGGATAAAAAAAGGATTTACAGGATTTTTATTTGTTGTTTTTTTAAATCTAACCCAACAAACCCAATGAACTCTATAAACTCAATAAACTAATTATTACACAAATAACACGAATTCTTTTTTTTTGCCGTTAGCCTCGGCGGATAGCGTTTTTCGCCCTTGACAGTAGTTGATAATTAATTAATAGTCTATTTAAATTATGTTTTATTTTTCATTGGAAGCGCTATTGTTATCTTTGTTATAGGATGATTTTAAGAAGTGATGTTTAATGTAAATTTGTAAAATTGTAGGAGGGTTTTTATGAGAAGGTTTAAGTGCTTGGTTTATTTATTGGTTAGTGTTTTTATTTTTACTCCCATGAACTTAATGGGGGGAGAGGTAGGGGAGACAAAGGTTTCTATGAAATTGTGGAATAGGTATACCACTGAAATTATTGATAATGAGGTAACTCAAAGTAAACTTACTCTGGAGAGGGGTTATTTCAGGATTGAGCCTACTATTACGGATAAGATAGACGGTAGATTTAACCTGGATTTCTTCTCCGACGAAACTTCTACTACAGGTGGTGGCGTTAGAGTAAAATATGCCTACCTTAATTTTACAGAGGTTTTACCGATACCGGAAAGTAAAGTCAGTGTTGGTTTAATTCAGCATTATTTCGGTTTTGGTTATGATTGGGAATATATTACAATAGAGAAGGTACTGGAAGAAGTAGAGGGTGTCGCAAAATCCGCTGATTATGGAATTGCTTTCTGCGGAAATCTTCCAAGCGATAAAGGAGTATATTCGATTTCGATTTATAATGGAGAAGGCTATACTGTTACAGGTAGCGATTTAGACGTTACTCCAGAACTTTTGGGTAACCTCAGGCTTACGCTTGTTCCAGGTTTTACTTTTGGGGGTTCTGTATTGTACTTTACCGATACGGATAAACTTGCAGTTATAGGTTTGGGGCGTTTTTCTAAAGGTCCTTTTGAACTCTTAGGTGAGTATCTCGTTCAGAATAGAAATAGCGTTAAAAGCAATGGATTTATGGTTATGCCTATACTTAAACTTAGAGAATTAATGAATATTGATGTAGATCTTATCGGTAGATTTGATATGTGGGACGAAAACGGCGATATTGCGGATGATGGTCATACGCGTATTATCGGAGGGTTGAACTGGAATATCGTTAGAGACGCGAAGGATAAACCTCAAGTTTTCCTGCAAATTCAAGGACAGAAAACTATTTTTGAGGATGATATTATGAGTGATATTACTCAATTGATGGTTCAGTTGCAGTGGGGCTTTAGCAATATTTTTACCCAGTAAGACTGCTTTTTAGAGAGAATATAGACTTTCAATAAGAAACTCGGGGCTGAAATGCCCTGGGTTTCTTTTATTAAGAAGGGCGTTCTCTTAATTTCGCGGAGTTATAATTCAATACTGCGTCCAGTTGTTGTCTATAACGTTGCCTATCAATAACTTACCTTCCACAGTTTGTTAACTTTTTACGGGTAAGAAAATCTCTAAGCTTATTCTCTATAAAAAAATTCTAAAAATTTTTTTTAAGAATTTTTTGTTTTACAGTTGGGGTATTTCAAGATTTTCCACGAAGAGATTTCCGTTAGGGGAAAATCCGATATAAAAAAGTTGATAAGCGATACAATTTCTATTATTACCTTGCGCTTTTGTTAAGTTCCTAATAGTGAAGGATTTATAATAAAACGTTGTGGATAAGTTATATGGTTTAAAGTATTGGTAATCAGTGAATTAGTCCATGGGTAGAATTTTTCCAACAAGTTTTCCACATGGTCAAGTTTTGCCATTATAGTAATTTAATTATGGTCAAATGAATGTTTGTTTTCCATTTTTGTCATTAGGGGGAGTTCTTGACATTCAATATTTTTCTTCTATAATGAATCAAGATGTGTTTTTTATTTTTGTTATTTTCTGCTGTTTGTATCAACGAGGTAATGTCAAACCCTCTTGGGTCCAGTGGGGTTGGATCTCCTGAGGATAGGAATGAGTTTATTGAAGTTTTTAATACGGGTCCCGACACGGTAAATTTAGATGGTTGGAAGATTACGGATTTTGATTTTGATGCTGTTGATGAAATTGTTCCTTTCCATGCTCTTTCCGGAGATTCTATCGCTATTGTTTTGCCGGGAGAATTTGCGCTTATATTGGATCCCGAGTATGTAGATTCGGGTGAGAATTATATGCCCTACGGCGTTCCTTCCTGTATTTTGCTTACAGTGGGTGATGCTGCAATAGGAAATGGGCTTGCAACTACGGATCCGATTGCCCTTATCTCTCCGGCTGGGGATACGGTTTCAACATATTATAATCCTTCTAATCCGGGAGATGGGATTTCCATAGAAAGGGTTTATCCTTATAGCGGTGATATTCCTGAGAACTGGAGGGCTTGTGAAGATGTTTCCGGTTCTACACCCGGAAGAGAGAATTCGGTTTATTCGGCTCCCGATTTCTTATTTGATTCTCTCTGGGTTCTGGGCAATAATATATCGGTTCTTTTGGTTAATTCTCATGATGTGGCATTAAGCGGAACGATAGAGGTTTTTAATGACGAGAATAAAAACAGGATTCTTGATGCAGGAGAGTTAATTAATACTTTTACTCTTCTCGATATTTCGCAGGATTCTTCCTTCCGAATTGATTTTTCGCTATTATCAGAAGGTGTTTATATTATTGGTTTTGATTTGATAGGTGAAACTATTTTTAGAAGGGTCAGGATAGGAGATGGAATATCGGGCTTTGTTATAAATGAGATTATGTATGCGCCAGGTGGACCGCCCGAATGGGTAGAACTTTTTAATAGATCTGAATATAAGGTTTCACTGGATTCTTTTAGAATAGATAATGTTTCTTCTTCAGATATAGAAGTTCTTCCCGGAGATTTTCTTGTAATCACCTCGGATTCTACTTCTTTTTTGAGTTATTATGGCAATATACCTTCCTCGGTTTTAGAGATGAGTCTATCATTTTCAAACAGTGGAGATAGTGTTTTTTTATTTGATGAGAATGGATTTGTTTTGGATAGGGTGGTTTATTCCGCGAATAATGCCGAGAGAAATTATTCTTTAGAAAGAATCAATCCGGAAATATCTTCCGATAATCCCACAAATTGGGGGCAGTCCGTAGGGGAAGGCGGTACGCCGGGAGAGGTAAATTCAGTATTCGCCGAGTATAAGAAAACGGATGTTTCTCTTGCAGTAACTCCTGAGCATTTTACACCTGATAGGGATGGTGTAGATGAAACTTGTGTGATTTCTTTTAATCTTCCTTACCTGAGAAATGAAGTGACTGTCAAAATATATGATAGGAGAGGGCATCTTTTACGTGAAAATAGAGATAGTTATGGAGGGGAAAGAGGAGAGTGGATATGGGATGGAAAAGACAGCAGGAGTGAGATAGTTCCTACAGGTCTCTACGTAGTTTTTTTATTGATCGAAGACGCTGACGGCTCTACGAGAAGTATAGAAAAGACAGTTGTTTCTGTGGGAAGGTGAGGGGTTGGATTAATAAAATTAATCCGTTGGTCGGTTAGACGGTTGGTGCGTTGGTCAGTTAAAACTTGAAAATAAAATATCAAAAATTAAAAAGCAAAATTACAAAATTAGGATTTAGAATTTTGGGTTTGGGATTTAGTAAAAAAACAACAAAGAAACTCTCTTTTTTTTTCTCTGCGTTCTCAGTGTCTCTGCGGTAATATTAAAAAAGTTTTTCTTCAGGGTTGAATTTTCTTTAATAATGTTGTGTCAGGCGAAGATCATTTTTTACGCGCAATTAACACTCGCGTTTCATTAATTTTATTTTTGTATGCTTGATAAATATCGACAGGATAACCTTTTCTATACAGCAAATAATCTTCTTTCAAAACAATTTCGCATCCACAATTTGCTAATAAATTTTCGATTTCATTCCATTCTATATGATCATCCGGCCAAACATGTATATCTCCCCATGCTGAATATCGCGGATTTATAATTGTTCGAATTTTGTTAATGTAACTCGATAACTTTAAAAATCTTTTCCAATTTTTTTTAGGTTGAACTAATTGTAGAAATTCGACATACTCATTACTCTTCCAGTAGGATTCATTCGCTTCGTGATCAAGATATATAATGCCTCCTGGTTTAGCTACTCGAACCATCTCTTTGATTATTTGTAGATAATCCGGAACGTGATGCAATACAGAGTAAGTGGCAACAAAATCAAACCGATTATTTTCAATATTAGACAAGTCTTGTCCATTGATTTTCAAGGGCTCTGATTTTTCAGTATGGTTATATTTTTCTTTAATAAGTGTGAGAAATTTTTCCGAGATGTCCGTAGAAACCACATAAAAACCTAAGGCAATCATATGTTGTGTAAGATTCCCTGATCCACAGCCATAATCAAGTGCTTCTTTTTGGATTGAAGATGTTTTGATATATCTAATCGCTAGTGAGAGTTGTTTACGGAGACGCTCTTGTTCTATAGGGTTAAAAATTTCACCATGTATTTGCTCATATTTATTATAGATGCTATCATGGCCCCGGATATTATGTTCAATTGCCTTGTTTTTTTTCATATAAATCTTCCTTAGTGGTTTAAACGGTTTTCACCTAACTGGTTCATAGACGATAATGTCACCTTTACCCCTATTTAGCTTAATCATTTCCTCCTATTTGGAAAATCTGGTCTAATATAATGTTGATTTTCGACGATGTAGTTATCCTTTTTAATTTTTTATTTATTATTAAAGATTATAATCGGTATCTTAAAAAAGGTCAAGGGCGAGTCTATTAATTCGGGGGAGAGTTCAGGCACATGGTGGTACAACTGAGAAGTCAAACAAAACAAAAAATCTTTTAAAATCAGTGTTAATCTGTGCGATTATTAGTTTATGGAGTTTGTTGAGTTCATTGGGTTCGTTGGGTTGGAATTTAAAATACCAACAAATAAAAATCCTGTAAATCCTTTTTTTATCCTGTCTATATATTTTTGGGTTGGGAGGAATTTAGAAATAAAAAATCCTTTTCAATCTGCGTTTATCTGCGTCCCATTATCTTTGTGTCTTTGTGGCTATTTTAAAATAGTTCTTCTTCGGGCGCGAATTTCCTTCCAATAACAATATTTCCGCTTCTTTCCGTTTTCATCATTGTATTTAGGAATTTTTCCTGGATTTCCGCTCTGGTGTTGTTTGATTCAGTTATAATTACTAATCCATCATTTTTTAAAACCCTCATAGCTTCTTTATAAGCTATCAAAGGTTCTGTACCGAACTGTTCTAGCCAGGATATTGAATATAGAAAAAGTATTCCGTCAATACATTGCCCCGGGAAGGGCAGGTTTATTGCGTTTGCTTTTAAAGGAATAATTTTTTCTGAAATTTCTTTGCTGACTTTTTTATTTTCAATTGAGTTGAGAAGTTTTTCTTTGAACTCTGTCATTTTTTGGTAGCGGTCTACTGCAAAAACAATGGTTCCTTTTGAAGCCAGTGTTATTGAAGGTTCGATATTATCCCAGCATCCTATATCGATTACTTTTTTTCCGGGTCCGAAAAATGGGATGGAAGCAAATTCTTTTTTCATTGAGAGAAAGTTAGATTATTAATCTTTGCTGTCAAGGTCTATTTAGGCTGTTGTTTATCCCGGGAGAAATATAATGAAATCAGTTCTATTTTGTGAACTCAAGGACGAAAGCCCAGCAAAATTTTCTTAAAATCGGGAGTTTGTTGATAAGTAAGTAATCAATCTTGTCCGTTTTGGAGGCAAATTTAGTTAAAAGAGGAAACCTGAAAAATTTTCTTAGTAGTAGAAAATAATAAACTCTGTAGTCTGAAAAGTAACGCGAAAATTCATATACTTCTCTGTCACTTAAAGATCCTCCTCCCGGAGATTCGTAACAATTTATTGGAGTTACGCTTCTAAAAGCCATAATCCATCTGAAGGGAATCCTTGGTTCAAGAAAAATAGCCTTTCCTCCCGGGTTCAACACCCGGCTGATTTCTTTCCCTACAAGTTCTAAATTTAAATGATGTAAGGCTCCAAGGCCAACAGCATAGTCAAAAGTGTTGTCATCGAATGACATCTGTTGAACCGACATAATTTTTGATTTTATAAATTTGGATACATTATTGAACCGTGCATTTTTTTCTGCCAGTTTTATCGTTTTAGGGGAGATATCTATCCCTGAAATAAAAGCTCCTCGTTTTGCGAGCTTCACCGAAGTGAAGCCCCATCCGCAGCAGCAATCAAGTATATGTTTCCCTTTAATGTTTTCCAATAATGAATAGAAAAATTTATGTCTTGGAGGGAAAGGTTCGTTTTCGTCATATCGGAATAGATTTTCGTCAAAATTTTGCAGATACTTTTCAGCCTCTTTATCGTAAAATTCTCTTTCGAGAATATCTTTCTCAGCAACATTTTCAAGTTTTTTTAGAGGATTATCTATTGTTTTTATAACCCTCAAGATGTTTTTAAAATATTTAAACATTGGTATTTGAATATAGGAAAAAGAATTTTAAAATCAAGTATGCGGCGCTAACTTTCCCATTAACCCATTTACTCATGTACACTCATAACTATTATTGCCTGCCTCCCGAAATCTTTAACCACAGAGGATTTAATTAATAACAGCCACTGATTTTCACCGATAGACACAGATCCCCTCACTTACCCTATATTACTGTTATTAAATAAAAAATATTTTATATCCTTTTTATATCCGTGTTCATCCGTGGTTAATCATTCGTTGTTGGGGTGGGTTTTTAAAGAAACAGAAAATCTTGTGTTAATCTTGTGAAATCTCGTGGTTCAAATTTGGTGTGGATGAAGGGTTTTGTGTTCTCTGTGGTTGAAAAAATGAGGGTTGTGTGGTAATTAGTCTTGACACATAAGAAAGTAGTAATATATTCACTTTATGAAAAATAATGAAGAGAAACGCGAAAAAGTCCTTGGGGTAATTGGGTTAGGTTATGTTGGGTTACCTCTCGCGATGGAATTTGTACGTGCCGGATACAAAACTATTGGTTTTGATATTGATGAAAGAAAGATTGACAAGCTTTCCAGAGGAGAAATTTATTTAAAGCATATACAAGAGGATAAGGTCAAAGATTTTCTTAATTCCGGTCTTTTTACTGCCACTACTGATTTTTTGAGGTTAAACGAAGTGGATTTGGTATCTATTTGTGTTCCGACCCCGCTTGATAAATACCGTCAGCCTGATTTATCTTTTGTTGAGGATTCGGCAAAGTCAATAGCGGAGAATTTGAAACAGGGAGCTATAGTTGTTCTTGAATCTACAGTTTATCCCGGTACTACCAGAGAAATTTTGCTTCCAATATTAGAGAATGCGGGGAATGAATTGGATATGGGTTTTTATCTCGCGTTTTCTCCTGAAAGAGAAGACCCGGGCAATGAAAAATTTACTACGAAAAATATTCCAAAAGTGATTGGGGGTATTACAGAACAGTCGAGAAGGAAAGTTGTTGAAATTTATAACACTATTTTCGACGAAATTGTGGAAGTTTCATCTGCTGAGGTTGCCGAAGCGACAAAAATATTGGAGAATACTTATCGTTCTGTAAATATTGCTCTCGTGAATGAGCTGAAAATTATATTTGACAAGATGGGGATAAACGTGTGGGAAGTAATCGAGGCGGCTAAGACGAAACCTTTTGGTTTTAAACCTTTTTATCCCGGGCCGGGACTTGGAGGGCATTGTATTCCGATAGATCCTTTTTATCTTTCTTGGAAAGCGCGAAAATTTGGAATTAACACCAAATTCATTGAACTTGCCGGGGAGATTAACACAATGATGCCCGAATATGTTGTGATGAAAACTATCTCCGCTTTAAATAAGAATAATAAATCATTGAAGGGTTCTAAAATTCTTGTTATAGGTATTGCTTATAAGAAAGATATTGATGATTCCAGAGAGTCTCCGGGTATAAAGATAATTGAGCTTCTTCAAAAAGGTGGGGCAGAGGTGTCCTATTATGATCCTTATATTCCTGCGATATATGATCTGAGGCAGACCGATTTGGTCATGAATTCGGTAAAACTAACGGAAGGATTTCTAAAGGAACAGGATGGGGTTATTATTGTTACTGCTCATTCGGATATCGATTACAAAAATATTGTTGAGAATTCTTCTATTGTTGTAGATACAAGAAACGCTCTTTCCGATATTAAAAGCAATAAAATTTTCAGAGCATAGCGCGGTAAAGCCGCTAAAATTCACCGCAAAGACGCAGAGGTCGCAAAGTAAAAAATTATTGTTTTTTCCTCAACCCAACCCAGAAAAAATATTCTCACACAGAGCTCATAGAGAACGCAAAGAAAAATCTTGTTTTTTAGAACCTAACCCACCACAGAAGTAGCAACAAAAAATTACACTAACAGCGCGAAAAAATGTGTGAATTACAAAGTATAATGAATTGATTAGAAAGAAACTCTTGACAATATAGGGAGCGTTGTTTAATTTAGCGTAATAATGTAAAGGAGATAATAATGAAAAGTAAAAAGCAGCTTATAAAGGAAATAGAGAGACTTCCCGAATCTTTAATAGATGAAATCTATGATTTTGTTGCTTTTATTGAAGAAAGGAAACGTTTTTCAGCAGAGAAAGGAAAATCCTGGAGTGATTTTTCTTTAAATACTGGTGCTTTTGATTTCTGGAATAATTCAGAAGAAGTAGAATACTCATTAGAGGACATCAACGCATAGATATGAAGCCTGGAGATATAATACTAATTAAATTCCCCCATACTAATTTACAGGAGGGAAAATATAGGCCTGTTCTGTTAATATCGAAGATTCCTGGCCCTTTTGATGACTGGCTGGTTTGTGCGATAACTTCCCAATTAAAACACGAAATAACTGGTTGGGATGAGTTAATAGTTGAAGCTGATGGAGATTTTAAAAGTTCGGGATTAAAGGTTTCTTCTTTAATTAGGATTGGTAAACTTGCTACAGTCGAAGAATCAATTCTTGAAGGACAACTGGGAAAGATATCATTAAAACGTCTTAATAAAATCTTAAAGAAGTTAAGTAATCATTTTGGAGAACAATTTATTGAAGAAAATTAATTTCAACCTCATCTGTTCGTCTCCCAAACACTAAAGATTGAGATATATTAAGCACTTATGGTGGGATTATAAGAAATGAAGCTGATTCATGTAGTTGGCGCGAGACCTAATTTCATGAAAATAGCTCCTATAATGAGAGTGGCTGCAAGGGCCGATAACATAGAGCAAGTTCTCGTTCATACAGGGCAGCACTATGATAAGAACATGTCGAAATGGTTTTTTGACGAACTCGGTATTAGGGAACCCGATGTCAATCTCGAAGTAGGATCGGGTCCTCATGGAAAACAGACGGGTGAGATTATGAAGAAATTCGAGCAATTCATTATCGATGAGGGAGGCGATCTTGTTGTCGTTGTTGGTGATGTAAATTCAACCATAGCATGTGGACTGGTTGCGACGAAGCTTAATATACCTTTAGCTCACGTTGAAGCTGGTCTTAGAAGTTATGATAGAAGCATGCCGGAGGAGATTAACAGACTTCTTACGGATGCGATTTCCGATTATCTTTTTACTCCTGCTAAGGAAGCGAATGAGAATCTTAAAAAAGAAGGTATCCCGGAAGAAAAAATTCATCTTGTTGGTGATATAATGATTGATACTTTGATCTGGGAGATGGAAAGAATTCCTGACATAGATAAGCCTCCTTTTGAAGATATCGAGGCAGGAAAATATGCTGTTCTAACTTTGCATCGTCCGAGCAATGTTGATGATACTGAAACTTTTAAAGGTATTATTGAAGCTTTAGAGACTATTGGTGAAGAAATAGAAATAGTTTTTCCAGCCCATCCAAGGACTCGAAAACGAATGGAAGAATTTAAAATTCATACGAGTAGTGATAATATTAGAGTTATCGATCCTCTTTCTTACCACGATTTCCTTAAATTATACAAAAACTCAAAATTTGTTTTAACTGATTCAGGCAGTATTCAGCAGGAAACTACATATTTGAATATCCCCTGTCTTACTATAAGAGAAAATACAGAAAGACCTTTTACGATTACTAAAGGGACTAATATCTTAGTAGGTGTTGATCCTGATGTTATTGTAGAAGAATCTTTTAAGATACTAAATGGTACACAAAAGCAATCATCGGGTATGCCGTTGTGGGATGGCAAGACTGCAGAGAGGATAGTTGAGATTTTTCTCGGTATTATTTAGATGGAAAATTATTACGGCATATGGAGCAAAATTTTATTCTTTACTGATAGGAAACGAAACCCTAATTCTTTGAAAAGCTGGAATTTTAAGATTTTGCCTAAGATGCTAAAGATGAAAATTTTAATAATGAAGAGAAGATAGAAGCTTGATAGTCTTGGGTATTTCTAAGTTAAAAGGAGTATTATGAAGCAAGTATTTATAAAAAGAGGTAGAGTGTTAATAGAAGATGTTCCGGCTCCTCTACTTGATGAAAACAGCATATTAGTTGAAGTAGCATATTCGGTTATCAGTCCGGGAACGGAATTGTCGGGAGTTAAAAAGACAGGAGAATCTCTCATAGACAAGGCGTTGAAGAACCCGGAAAAGGTTAAAAAGGTGGTTGATTTTCTTAAAGGTAAAGGTATTAAAAAAACAATGGATGTTATAAAGAGTCAGAGTGGAGGAATATTAACTCCCGGGTATTCCTGTTCAGGGTTTGTAATCCAGGTAGGTAAGAATATAACTATGATAAAAAAGGGCGACCGTGTAGCTTGTGGTGGAGCAGGTAAGGCGTCTCATGCTGAAATTGTCAGTGTTCCTACGAATCTTGTCGTAAAGATACCTGAAAATTGTAGCATGGAAGAGGCGGCATCTGTAACCCTTGGCAGTATTGCTATGCAGGGACTGAGAAGATGTAATCCGCAACTTGGAGAATCCGTTGCTGTTATTGGGCTTGGGTTACTAGGTCAAATTACTATACAGTTGTTGAGCATAAATGGTTGTAGAACAATAGGTTTCGATATAAGGCCGGAACGAGTAAAAAGGGCGATAGAACTTGGAATGAATAAGGGTTTTGTATCGAAAAGAGTAAACGTTCAGGAAGAAGTCAAAAATTTTACTGAAAATAATGGTGTTGATGCTACTATTATAACGGCTGCAACGGAGAGTAACGATATAATTCAGATGGCTATGGAAATTACAAGAAAGAAAGGTAGGGTTGTTGTGGTTGGAGATATCGGTATGGATGTAAAGAGGGAGCCTTTTTATCAGAAAGAAATAGACTTTCTTATCTCCTGTTCCTATGGTCCAGGGAGATATGATACTAATTACGAGGAGAAAGGTATTGATTATCCGTATCCGTATGTTAGATGGACAGAAAACCGCAATATGAAGGAATATCTTAATCTTATTGCAGACAAAAAAATAGATTTTATGAGATTGGTGGAAGGAGAATATAAAATATCACAGGCGTCCAGAGCTTACCATGAGCTACAGAATAAAGCAAGGAAACCATTATCGGTCGTAATAGATTATGAAATTGATAAGCAAGAAGACAAGAAATTAGATAGAAAAATAAACCTAAAGAAAAGAGTTACAACTCGGAATAGTACAATAAAAGTTGCTGTGATTGGTGCTGGTAATTTTGCGACTAGAGTCCATCTTCCCAATTTAAAAAGCCTTTCTAATCTATATTCAATTACCGCGATTGTTGATGTGAATGGAGCATTGGCAAGGAAGGTTGCAGATAAATTCAATGCCGAGTATTGTGCGACTGATTATATGGAAGTTTTAGAAGATGATGCAATTAATCTTATTTTTATAACAACAAGACATAATCTTCACTCGCAGATAGTTGTTGGTTCGCTTAGAACGGGTAAGAATGTTTTCGTTGAAAAACCACTTGCATTGAATGAAAAGGAATTAAATAATATTATTAAAACCTATAAAAAATCGGATTCCCTTTTAATGGTAGGTTTTAACAGGAGATTTTCTCCCCCTGTGACTAGGGCATTTGATATTATAAAGGAAAGAGAAAACCCTATTATTATATTATACAGAGTTAATGCCGGTTATATACCTCTTGATAATTGGGTGCATACAGAAGAGGGTGGCGGAAGAATAATAGGAGAAGGATGTCATATGCTGGATCTTTTTAGATATTTAACTCAAAGCGAGGTTGAGTCGGTAGATGTAAGCAGCATGTCGTCAAAGAAAGAACATATCTCTCCTTTTGATAATTTTAGTGCAACCGTTAAATATCGGGATGGTTCAATATGTTCTTTGATTTATACCGCTATAGGATCGAAGGATATAGCTAAGGAATACCTGGAGATCTATTGTGAAAATAAAGTTCTTGTTATAGATGATTTTAAACGGTTAGATATTTATGGAAAAAATATAAGAGGTTGGCAGGGGAAGCAGAACAAGGGGCATTTGGAAGAATTAAAAAAGTTTGGATTAGCGATACAAGAAGCGAAACGAAACCCCATTCCATTTGATGAAATTATAGAGACAACTAAACTCAGTTTTTTAATAGACGAAGAAGTCCGAGAGTGTTAGTTTGTCTTATGAGGAAAAAGTTTGTTAAAGACCTTTTGGAAAATTGGAAATGTTCGGAGAAATAGGCTTACTGACGATGTTATTTGAAGTGATGATTGGCGCAGTTGAAATCGGTTTTCGAATAGTTAGATCGGTTAGATATACTGGTTAATATTTATGTGTGGTATTGTTGGAATATTTAATTATTATAACCAAACATTCCAAGTCTCAGAATCGTTAATTTGTAAAATGCGAGATACTATGGTTCACCGCGGACCAGATGATAAAGGTGCTTGGATATCTCCTGACCGGAAGGTAGGTCTTGGCTTCCGGCGGTTAGCAATAATAGATCTTTCTCCAAATGCAAATCAGCCAATGTCAAATAAAGATGGTTCTCTTTGGATAGTATTCAATGGTGAAATTTATAATCACAAAGAAATTCGAGCTGAGCTAGAAGAGATAGGAGGATACAGTTGGAAGACTGACCATTCGGATACAGAAGTTATCCTGCATGCTTTCGAAGAGTGGGGAATAGACTGTGTGAAGAAATTTCGAGGGATGTTTGCTATAGCTGTATGGGATGCTAAGGCTCGAGAATTATGGTTGATACGAGATCGTCTTGGTATAAAACCCCTCTACTACAGCAACCATAGTGGTCACATAGTTTTTGCTTCTGAGATAAAAGCTATTTTACAAGACCCTTGCCAGAAAGTCAATGTAAACGAAGAAGCCTTTTATCATTATTTATCATTCCTGTGTGTGCCGTCGCCTCAAACACTTTTCGATGGAATAAAAAAGCTTCCGTGTGGTAGTTGGCTCCGGATATGTGAAGGGGGAAAAATATATGAGCACCGTTATTGGGATGTTTGGGATTATACTACTCCATTAATTAACATCTCCGATGATGAGATTGCTGAACAAATTTTAGATGAACTCCGTTCCTCGGTAAGATTTCGTAAAACAAGTGATGTGCCAGTAGGAGTCTTCCTTTCCGGTGGGATTGACTCCAGTTCAAATGCAGCTTTGTTTTCAGAAAGAGAGGGTAAACCTATTAAAACTTTTACCATCGGTTATGAGGGTGAGTATCAGAGCTATAAAAACGAAATGTATTATGCCAGAATGATGGCAAAGGAAATTGGAGCCGAACATTATGAGTGTCTACTAACCGTCAATGACTTGATAGATTTTTTGCCAGAGATGGTATATCTTCAGGATGAGCCTATAGCTGATCCTGTCTGCGTACCTATTTATTATGTTTCTAAGCTGGCACGAGACAATGGGGTTATTGTTTGTCAGGTGGGTGAAGGTTCTGACGAGTTGTTTTGGGGATATCCCGATTGGAAAACAAAATTACGGTTACAACATTATGATAATTTACCTATTCCGTTTATATTTAAGAAATTAGCGCTTAAGAGCTTACGGGTTTTAAAAAAGGATAAAAAGTTGTCTTACGAGTGGCTTAGGCGAGGATCAGAAGGGCAACCAATTTTCTGGGGAGGAGCGGAAGCATTCACCGAAGTCCAAAAGAAGAATTTGCTCTCACCTCGATTACGAAAAAAGTTTGCAAATATAACTTCATGGGACGTATTAAGTCCGATCTATCAACGTTTTGAAAAGAAAGCCTGGGAAAAGACTCCTCTTAACTGGATGAGTTATCTCGACCTTAATCTACGTTTACCGGAACTCCTGCTAATGCGGGTTGACAAGATGAGTATGGGAGTAAGTTTAGAAGCACGCGTCCCTTTTCTTGATCATAAACTTGTGGAACTTGCTATGAGTATTCCTGAATCAGCTAAAACCAGAAATGGAATCCTTAAATATATATTGAAGAAATCAGTAAAAGGTTTGATCCCGGATGAGCTAATCTATCGAAAAAAGCAAGGGTTTAATGTTCCTATGAATGAATGGTTCTTTGAACAGCTTGGTAATAAAGCCTGGTTAGAATTGAAGAACTTTTGTAAAAATACAGATTACTTGGATTGGATTGAAGTAAAGCGACTTATAAATCAAGGTCATGGAATGAAAGTTTGGTTTTTACTAAATTTTGCATTGTGGTGGAAAACTTATAACCTGGGATAGATGAAGTGTATAAAAAAAGCAAACGCAAAAGGAATTTTGAAAATTAAGAATGTCTGAGATAAAAAGTGAATAGATGGTGTAATATTCTGTGATTGACTTTGAAACTCCCTATGGTATAAAAAAAAGACTTTTATATCTCACATTAGTTATTGAGCGATTATCTCCTAAAAAGGTTTTAGATATAGGTTGTGGAACTGGCAGTCAATTAACAATTCCACTCGCTGAACGATTTCCAGATATTTTATTCGTAGGATCTGATAAAGATGAGGAGAGCATAAAATATGCGAAAAGGAGCAACGAACTTAGTAATCTGAGTTTTGTTTGTGGTGATAATTTTAAAGAAAAAAAATTTGATTTAATTATCGCTTCGGAAGTGATCGAACATGTTGAACAACCTATTGAATTTCTGATGATGTTGAAAGAAAAATTGCTTGAGAAAGGTAAAATGGTAGTCACTCTTCCTAATGGTTATGGCCCATTTGAATTTCTAACTTTATTCTATATATTATTAAATTTAACTGGTATTTATAAGATTTTGCGAAGTGTGAAAAGAAAGTTCCGCAAAGATTATATTTCATATACAAAAACCTCTGACTATACTTTAGCCAAAAGTTATCATATAAATTTTTTTTCTTTAAGAAAGTTCAAAAGAATTATAAAAAATACAGGGTTTGAGATAATTGAATTCCGTCCACGAACTTTTTTATGTGGATTTGGAATTGATAGAATAATGCAGTGTAGAAAGAGACTCAACAGGTGGAATTGTGAAATAGCGGATAGACTAACACCTCAGATAGTAAGTGGTTGGATGTTCTTACTTTCGCCAACTAATAATAAAGAGATTCGTTCTATATCTTATAAAAGGTCCGTATATGAAAGGTTTAAAAAATATATAAACAAAAAATTTTGGAGATAACAAACAAATAGATTATTATGATTGATAAATTTATTAAAGATTTCGTGAAATATATTCCTTCACAATTAGTTCTAGGGTTGATAGGAATAATTGCAATTCCTATAGTCACACGGCTATTCTCACCTTCGGATTACGGTAATTATGTACTGGTTATTACTACAATGTCTATTCTTACTATCATAATAGGTTGGCTGAGTATGTCTGTTATTAGGTTCTATTCTATTTTTGAACTAGAAGGACGTTTAAAAGTTCTTAGTAGTTTGGTTGTAAAATGGGTTGTTGTGTCAGTGGCGATCTTAGTCTTTATTTTTCTGAGTATAATCTTTTTAACCAAAGCCAAATTAGGGGCTCAGCTTTACCATCTTATGTTAATAGGAGTTGTGGTTTTTGTTTTTTCTGCTCTATTCCAAGTTTTATCTTCTTTTCTCCGGGCTAAAAGAGAGGTTAAATTTTATAGTGGTTTTATCATATGGAAAAGTATAAGCAAATTAACCTTTGGTATATTATTGGTAGTCGCTTTTGGCTATGGTGTAGAAGGTTTACTATGGGGTGAAATTTTTAGTATAGTTATTGTTCTTCCTTTGATATGGAAATATGCAATCGGGAAGTTCCCAAGAAGAACGTCGTTTTCATTAGACCTGACCAAAGAAATGGCAAAATATGGTTTCCCTCTGGTAATGGCGAATCTTGCTGCGTGGATATTGAGTCTATCTGATCGTTACATTCTGGAATTCTTTCGGAGTTCTCAAGAAGTAGGAGTTTATTCAGCTAGTTATATAATATCTGAAAAGAGTATACTTCTGGTGGTTTCTCTTTTTATGATTGCTTCAAACCCTATTAGTATGAAAATTTGGGAGAGAGAAGGAAAGATAAAAAGCAAGGAATTCATAACTAAAGTTACACGCTATTATTTAGTGGTTTGCTTGCCGCTTGTAGTTGGAATGAGTGTTTTGTCGGGGTCCCTTATTGAGTTTTTTACTGCTCCGGAATATCATCAGGCTTTTCGAATCGTTCCCTTCGTTACTCTGGGTATATTCTTTTTAGGACTTCAACAAAGATTTCAGTCAGGATTATTATTTTACAAAAGAACAAAATTTATAATGATAGGTATTATTATTTCCGGTTTATTAAACTTGTGTCTTAATCTACTATTAGTACCCAAATACGGGTATATGGCAGCAGCAATAACAACAGTTGTTTCTTATGTTGCTTTATTAATATTAATGATTTTGTTCTCCAGAGGTTTCCTAGTATGGGAATTCCCATTTAAGAGCTTATTAAGGGTAACAATATGTTCGGGAATCATGGGTCTTGTTGTTTATTACTTAAATGGATTGATAGATACTTCTTTCTTGTTTTTAATAGCACTTGTAGTTTTAGGTATGGCGATTTATGCTCTTAGTATCTGTTTTATAGGAGAGATTAAAAATGAGGAAAAGGATTTTCTGATAGAAAAAATAAGGGGTCTGATAAAAAGAAATAATGGGAAAGCTTAAAGAGTTAAGCGAAAAAATAGTAAGAAAATTTTCTATCCAAATTGGAGCGATAAAAGCAATATTTTCTTCAGGGGTAATTGATAATAAGGATTTTCTATCATCTGTAAAAGGCGATTATGAATCGACAGACCAATTTATTGAAGATTTTAATAAGAGAAAAAATCCGGTTTTTTTTATTCATCCTTGGAATAAAAAGGTGACGATAGAAAATTTAAAACGTGAATTTCTTGATTATACAAATGTTATAATTGAAAAGGCTGATGATATATGTAATGGTATATTAGATGTTACAGGTGCAGGAAAAATAGATTTAAAGAAGTTTTCTTATATTCCCTGGCAGTATGATTTTATAAACGATTATCGATGGAATCCTAAATATTACTATAAGAACATCAGGGTTCCCTATGGTAAAGGGGAAATAAAGGTGCCGTGGGAGTTATCCAGGTTCCATTATGCAATAACTCTGGGCCAGGCGTATTATTTAACAGGGGAAGAAAAATATGCAAAAAAGTTTACTGCGCTTTTTAAGAATTGGGTTGATAATAACCCTTATCCTTTTGGTGTTAACTGGAAGTGTACAATGGAAGTTGCCATTCGTGTATCAAACTGGATCTGGGGTTATTATTTTTTTAAGGAGTCACCTTCTTTCTCTAAGGATTTTCTTTTGCTGTACTTAAAAAGTATTCTACAACATTCAAGGCACATAATAAATAATCTTGAATGTACAGGACCAGTAAATACGAATCATTATCTATCGAATTTAACTGGATTAATATATGCAGGTATTTTATTCCCAGAGTTTAAAGAATCGAGTGAATGGAGAAACTTTGGAATTAAAGAAATGTTTATGGAGATAAAAAAACAGGTAGACTCTGACGGTATGGATTTTGAAGGGTCCACCTGTTATCACTGTTTTGTCACAGAATTGTTATTTTATACTATCGCTTTATTAAAGCTCAATAATATTTGTATTCCCGATGAAATTAATGATAGATTAGATAATATGTTTAATTTTGTATTAGATACGATAAAACCTAATGCAAGGGTACCTCAAATCGGAGATAATGATAGTGGACATCTTCATATAATTAATGTTCGAGCACCACTTGACTTTTCCTATCTGCTGACTTTTGCGACCTTATTTTTCAATAAATCTGTCTTTAATATAAAAGAATTTAATTTTGCTCCAGAAGCTTTATGGGTTTTTGGAAGGCAGGGATATGATAAATGGCAAAGTACTGAGACATCATGCTTGAGTGAAATTAAATCTAAATATTTTAAACAAAGTGGTATCTATGTTATCAGGCATAAGAAAGATTATGTTATTATTTCAAATGGTTCTAATGGGCAGAATGGAAAAGGAGGACACAATCATAATGATAAGCTGAGTTTTGAACTTTCAGTAGAAGGGAATGATATTATAGTTGATCCGGGGACTTATGTTTACACTTCAGATCCCGAATATAGGAATAAATTCAGAGCGACGAAATATCATAATACTATTGAAGTGGATGGAAAAGAGCAGAATGTACTGGGAGATAATCTTTTCCGTATGGAAGGAAATGCGAACACATATTTAAAGGAAATTCAGGAAAGTCATGGAATAATAGATATCACACTTCTTCATGATGGTTACCGGAGATTGGATGGTTGTGTTATTCATTCAAGGAGATTCATTTATAACAAGACAAGTAGATTACTGAAAATCAAAGATGAAATTTCCGGTGAGGGGGAGCATAATATTTTGTTCAATCTGCATTTGTCAGACGAAGTAAATGTAAAAAAAACAGGTACGCAAACATTCACATTATTTCATCATAAGTTAAAATCCCCTCTTCGCATAGAAGTGGGCGATTTTAAAAACGTTAATATAGAGGAAGGATATATTTCGAGGGAATACGGTAAAAGAAAGAAAGCAGAAATAATTAGCGGAATCATAAAAACAGAGTTGCCATTCGAATCAGAAATAATTATACATATTGAAGATAAAAGTGATATTGGAGATATTAAATAATTTTGTTTGATATAATATTTACAATAATAAACCACAATCATAAAGATATGACTATTGATTGTCTGAAATCGATCAAAAGTAGTGTGAAGGGGATAGATTATAAAGTAGTTGTCCTCGATAACGCATCAACCGATAATAGCAGCAGGGTTATACCGAAATTATTTGCGGATGTTATTTATATAAGACAAAATGTTATAAAAGGCTTTAGGGCAAATCAGAACAGGATGTTAAAGGCATTCTCAGGAAAGGCGAAGTATTATATTCTTTTAAATGATGATACAATTTTATTGGATGATAGTATCAATAAAATGTTTCAATTTATGGAGGACAATCCTGATGTGGGAATCTGTGGCGCAAGACTTATCTTTCCTGATGGTAAATATCAGATAAGTGGAGGAATATTTCCGTCGATGGTAAAAGAAATAATAAGATTGCTGAATCTAAAGGCCTGGGGCTTATCTTCAGATTTAAAGGGTTTTATTGGTAAGTATTTTAGATGCCTGTTGCCGTGTGAATTTCGGGAATATCTGAGAGGGTTTGTTAATGAGACCGGTGTAAGAGAGGTTGATTATGTCAGTGGAGCCTGTATGATGGTAAGGAATAGAGTGTTTGAGGAGGTAGGATTTCTTAGCAATGATTACGAAATGTATGCAGAGGACATTGATATATGTTTCAGAGTGAAATTACATAAATGGGAAATTTATCTTAATAATGATGCAAAGGTTGTTCATAAGCTGAGTATGAGTAAGAGCCCTTATACTGTTGAACAATTTGAGATAAGCAAGGTGAAATTCTTTAAGAATTATTACAAAAGTAAGCCTCTTTTCTTTTATAAAATAGCCGTTTCACTAATAACATTTATAAAAGGTATACTATCTCAAATGGAAGGACTTTCTGATATATCTGCCGCTGATTTTTCAGTTTTAAAGAAGATATGGCTGGTATAATTATTTTTATTGCTGCTTTTTGTACCAAAGAAGTGAATATAAATAAAGATTTTAATGCTCCTGTTCGTACCAGGGAAATTAATATAAATATAGGCTTTAATGCTCCTTTTTTTTCGAAATATATCAATAATGTTGAATATAGAGAAAGATACAAGATGGAATTGGATTCTCTCAAAGAGGGTGGAATCAAATGGATAAGACCTAATCGTGCTTTCAACTGGGACATTGCAAATCCTCAAAAAGGTATTTTTGATACAAGGGTAATGGATTCCCTTGTAAAATGGACAGGAGAAAGAGGATTGCATATAGTTCCCTTTATAATGTATACACCCGAATGGGCTTTTAGTACAGATTATGAATTTTTGGATGTTAAACAGAAATCGGAGTACCTGAGGACACTACCGCCGGAAAAAATGGAGTACTGGAGGGACTTCTGGCAGTTTGTTGTGGAGAGATATGATGGCGATGGGTACAAAGATTATTGCGAACTCAAAATACCGATAAAATATTATGAGGTATGGAATGAACCAAGAGCTAAGATATATTTTCTAGGGAGTTTTGAGGAATATTGTAATCTATACATAGAAGCACAAAAAGGAGCTCTGAAGGCGGATTCTGAATGTGTTGTTATTGGTCCTGTAATTGAAGGAGGTAATAGATCGGCAGGATGGGCTTTTTATAAATCATATAAAAGAAAAATCCGTTTTTCTTTTGAGGAACCTTTGATAAAGACACACCGAATCGCAAACTGGCTTGATTATGTTCTTTATTTTCTTTTTTACGTTAAAGAAAAAACAGGGAAATATCCGCCTATAGTTTCAGCGCATTTTTATTACGCAGATAAAACAAATAGTCCCTCTGGTAGGATAGATACTCTTTTATTTTCCCATATTGATTCACTTTTTTACTACTTTGAACAGAATGATATAGATGAGACAGAAGTTTGGGTTACAGAAATTGGAAGGCAAATTGTAGAACCTTCGGGAGAAGAAAAAAAGAGATTAGAATTTACCAAATATATCGTAACAGAACTATTTAATTCTCCTTATTCTGATCGTATTAAGATATTCTTTTTCGCGGGTTTTGGAGAAACTTATTCATATCTTGAAAAGAAGAATTTTGCACCCACACCTGCTTTTAGGTATATAAGGGAAACTTTAATATCAAAGTAATTTCTTATATGCTGAAATTACTTCCTGTGCATATCTTTCCAATGTATAGTTTTCTCTGATGAATTGTTTCATTCCATTAACAGGGCCTTTTTTATATGCATTCAACACCTGTTTTTTTATTGATTGTATAGAATCAGGATTGCAGTAATAAGCGTAATTTTTCATATATTCTCTGTTAACTGGAATATCACTGCATACAACGGCTGCATCGGTAGCACCTGCTTCAAGATTTACTAATCCTGTTGTTTCAGAGTAACTTATGAGAACTGCGACTCTTGCGGATGCGAAAGCGGATGCAACTATTTTTCTGTCTAGTTTTCCTAGATATATCATATTTTTGCTCAAGGTTTTTTTAAACACTTTATTATATTGATTATTCTTACCCATTGCTCCAATAAAAGCCACCGGAATATTGATATCCCTTAACGCTTTTATTAGTTTTAACTGATTTTTAAGTGGAATAATCGTTCCAACACCAATAATAAAATCTTTTATTCCAAATTTATTTCTAAAAAGATCGGGTGTAGCCTGGCGAAAAATATCTTCGATACCTGGATGAATTACCAAACTATTTGGGTTTATACCGTATAGAGAAGCTATTTTTTGTGCTTCCGATTTGCTTCCAGGCAATAACAGGTTAACTCCTTTGATTAGTTCTTTTTTTGTTTTTTCTAAGAGTTCTGTATTATATTCTAGATTTTTAGATCTTCTTTTATGGGGCGATAAGGGATATTTAAAAGAATTGAAGACTGGTCTTAATAAAGGGCTTTTTTTTACGAGATTTTTTATTTTATCCTGCTTGCTTTCAGTATAATAAACTTTAGGTATATGAATTGGGCTTAGGACGACCGGTTTTTTCTGTTTTTTTGCATTTCTGTATTGAAAGTACGTATCTCCCTGTGTTATGTTAAAGAGGTGTACCAAATCATATTTTTTAAGACAAATGCGAGAGGAGAGTGAGTAAGAGACATCAATCCCATGGTTCTTTAAGGAGGTTAAAAGCGAAAAGAAATTAATCCTGTCACCCGCACCGGTTTGTAAAAGATTAAATCTATTCTGCAGTAGAATTTTCATTTAACAAATTTTTGTAAACTTTACGGTAAATTTCAACCAAATTTTCCCATTTCCTGTTTTCCATAACCCAAATTTTTGCTTTATCGGAGACTTTTTTACATAAGTTTTTACTGCGTATTAGTTTCTTCAAAACTTTTGCGAGATCTTCGGGGTTTTGAGGTTTGAATAAAAAGCCATTAACTTTATCGATAATTATTTCGGTAATTCCTCCAACATCACTTCCGACAACCGGTATCCCAAGACCCATTGCTTCAATGATTTTAAGCGGACTAATTGTTTCGGTCATTTTGTTTTTTACCCTTGGTATTACAAATATATCAAGCATGCTATAGTATTCTTTGATTTCGGAATGTGGTACTTTTCCGATGAATCTTACCATTTCTTTTATTCCGATATTCTTTGTATGATTATTAAAATATGAGAACATTGGACCCTCACCGATGATTATTAATGTAATGTTATCTATAAGTTGTTTCTTTAATATTACTACTGCATCAAGAAGAGTAATAACGTCTTCTACTGCCTTTAAAGACCCAATAAATCCAATTTTTATCTTGTTGTGAACCGTTTTGTCCTGGATTGCCAAATTAGAAGTATAGGTTTTAGAATAATTCAGAAATTCGCTATCGAGACCATTTGGAACTATGAATATTTTGTTTGCATTGATTCCGCGTTTACATATATCTTCTTTCGAGGCTCTTGATAGAGTAATAATTGAATTTGCTGATTTTAAAACATAGTTTTCAAGTCTTTTTCTATAAGTTATTCTTATATCATTTCTATTTGCTTTTGCAGGAGATTCTATAATGTAATCCGACAATCCTCTTATCTCATATACAAAGGGTATATTTAATATCTTTGCAATGGATAAAGCTGGGAGTCCATTGGTGTATGGAGAAGCTGAATGAATTATATTCGGTTTTTCTTTCTTAGCAATTTCGTAAATGTATTTAGGGAACTCTTTTCTGTGAAGAAATGTTGTTAGTGTCCTTGTAACGCGTAAATCATAGAGTTTTTTTACGAATATCCTTTTTTCCAGGAAGTGATAATATTTGATTTCATCAATTACGAGCGGGTTTTTGGAAGGGAAATTTTCCGGATTGAACATAGGTGAAACGACTGCAATAGGTTTCGCGAAAGATTTTTGATGATTCAGAATGTTTTTGCTTCTTATTCCGCTTCCGCTATTCAGGTAGGGGGGTTCCGGTATTATGTGGAGAACTTTTATCATATTTTTCGCCTTTTGTTTCGAGTTTGTTTAAACCAAGTAGTAATCCGATAAACATAAAATACGCGCCATCTGATCCATTACCTCCGAATATAAATGGAATAAAAAAATAGATAAAAAGAAGCAGAAGCAGAAGATACTCGGGTTTTTTAGTTTCTTTATATCTTTTATAAGAAAGCAAAATTGACTTTATGTAAATTATAAGGAAAATGAGTAATCCGATAATACCTGTAATATATAATAGGGATAAAAAAGTACTATGTCCGCCAAATGCTAGTTGATTCGCAAAAAAGTTTAAATCTTCGTTTCCTAATTTTATTAATCTAAAGCTTCCGAAGCCATGGCCTATGATGGGATGCTTTAGAAATTCATTTAGGAATAGTGAAAATAGGACTGATCTGCCGGCATCGAGTTCTTTAAGGCTTCCTTTCCAGAAAAATATCCTTTTAAGTGGTCCGGGTAATGACTCATAATTAAGGAATGCAAGTATGAAAATGACTAAACCAAGAGTTAAAAGCAGTGGAATGCTTTTACTCTTTTTTTTGATGATAAACAGAAAAGAAAGTGATATAAGAGCTCCGGCAAAGAAAGAGCGGCCCCCGCTTACAATAATCAGAATGCAGAGAAAGACTATACCTGCAATTCTTATCGTTTTTTTAATGTTAAACATTCCCGAAATAAGGAATAATAAACTAACCGGAGCGGTATTTTGAAGAAAACCAATTCTGTAGAATCCCAAAAAAGTATGCTTGAAATGCCCCACATGCCAGCTTACAGAGAGTATATTATTTGCTGTTGCTAGTAATTTTAAACTTTGGAGTTTTGATAATATGGATTGTATCGCTGGTAGTGTAATTAAACCGAGTCCCAGAAGAACTACAAAGCTGGAAACAAAAAAAATGTAAGATAGTATTTGCTTTTTATTTTTTTCAGATAATAATTCTGTTAATCCAAGTGATAATAGGAAGCATAAGAAAAAAACAAAGAGAATCCTTCTACCGGGTCCGGTTCCTGCGGAGTGTCTCAAGAACTCGAAATAAATCCAGATAAAATAGAATAAAAGATAGTATAGTAGGGGATTAGTTTTTTTTCTAAAAAAATAGACATTTTCTTGTGTTATTAGTTTGTTAAGGACAATATAGAAGACAAACAAAGGAGTAAAGGCTTCAAACACAAGCAGATTAGGAATGCCCATAAAATTTCCAATAGATATTGGTACATAAAGGGAAAATATAATAATTATTATACCTATTTTTAGTTCTATAAAAGAAAATAGTAAGATAAGGAGAGCCAGAGAGAGCATTAATAGTTGTACATCTTTTAAGTATTTGCTGCCGAAATACCATAGAAATATTGACAAAACTCCGGCAATCGTGAAAAGTATACCGTATTTAATCTTATCGCTGTTTATTTTCACAGTCTATTATTTAAACAGGTATTTCAATATATTCTTTATATATTATGATGGAAAGTGAGAATATAAATGCAAGTAGACCGGCTATCAACGTATTGATCATTTTTTTTGGTTTATGTTTTTTTACGGGAGGAATCGCGGGATCAAGTATTTTAACAATCTCAGCTTTCGTTGTTAGATTTAATTCTTTGTTCAGTTTGGAAAGGTTAGAAATGAAATAATTTGCAATATCCGCACTTAGCTGTGGGCTATGTGCTATTGCCTGAACTTCTATTATGCCTTCGTCTTGTTTTATGGATATTTTTGTTCTTGCTTTGAGTATTCTTTTTGCGTAATACATTGATTCTACTCTGTATAAATTTATTAAATCGAATTCTTTTATTATATCTTCCTGCGTTCTTTCGCTCTTTAGGAGTGTATATACAGCTTGAGATGTTATTTTCGCTCCACCTAATTCATTGGCAAGAAGACCAAATGTTCCTCCAAAAATAGTGCCTCCCTCTGCTACTTCAGGGGCAATAACAGTAACAGTGGAAAGATATGATTTCGGAAGAAAAAAGCTTATTATAAGGGTTGCTAACATTGCCCCAAAAACTACTATAAAAATTATTTTTTTATACTTAAGTAAAACCTTCACAAACTTTATTAAGGATATCTCGTCCATATTGGCTCCTTTTTACAAACTATAATACGAAAGTATTTTTTTTCAAGAGGTAAATTAAATAATGAAGAGATTCAGGGGTATATTAAATTTTGATAGACATTTAACAATTTGTTTTTCTGGATATCCCATTGCAGTAATTTTTTTACCCTATTCTTACCATATTCGCCCATCTTCTTTCTTTTTTTATCATCTTTGAGAAGAGAGATGATTGCATCTCCGAAGGCTTTCTCATCATTGTTTCGTATAAATAAGGAAGCAACTCCAGCAGTAAATCTCCCTTCTACTGTGTTATATTGAACTATGGGTTTGCCAACAGCCATATATTCCATAACTTTTATTGATGTTGATTTAGAAAATTTTTCTGTTTCTTTGCTTGGCTCTACTCCAATGTCTATCTTTGACAGTAAGGAAAATATTTTTTTTCTATTATATTCAAAGCCATAGAAGATGAAATAATTTTGGAGCTTTTTCCGTCTTATATCCTCCTCAATCCTTAAGCGATTAGTTCCGTCGCCTATTATTAAGACCCTAAAATCATCAAAATTTCTTTCCTTTACTATATAATCGACAGAATTTACAAGTTTTTCCAAAGAATCCTGTTCGTCTATATTTCCAATATATCCAATGAGGTAACTCCTTTTTTTTACATGGTTTTCTTTAGTTTTGCAGAAACTTATTTTATTTAAATCAGGGCCATTTCTTACTATAGAAATTCTTTTTCCGTAGACTTTGTTTCTTTCAATACAAGTAATCTTGACAGATTTGTTTGTTGTAATTATAGAATCAGCTATTTTATAAGATAATCTTTCACATAGAAGTAATAATTTGTAAAAAAAATTCTTTTTTTGAAATTTCTCAGCGAATAGCTCAGGCGATAGGTCATGATGGTCGAATACTATTTTAACACCAAAGAGCTTGAAAGGTAAAAAAAGAAAAATCAGAAAATCAGGCGGATTTGCAAGATGTACTATGTGAAAAGGTTTTCTGAGGTATATTTTTATAGACTTGAATAATATAAAGAGAATAGCAATTAAGTATTCAACTATTATACCAATAAATGATTTTCCTTCGAAAAAACAAGGGTATTGAAATACCTCGATATTACCTAATTTTTTGTGATATTTTTTTTCTTTGTTTAAATTCGGGCAAATAATGGATACCTCTAGTCCTTCTTCTTCTAAAGCTTTAGCTTCCTTGAAGACTCTGGTATCCATAGGGATTTGTTTGTTTTCAACTACGAACAGGATATGCGGTTTTCTTGTTTTTTTCATTAATAAAATTATATATAAAATGGTAATATTGGCAAGAGAATTCTTTGAAACTTAAATATACCTTTGGAGGTGGTCTTTTGTCGAAAAAAATATTTTTTAACCGAAGGAGAAATGTTGTCTTCAATCATGATAATCGGAAAATTAAATGAATCTCATATATAATCTGTGTTTTGTTGTTATATTGTATAATTGAGATTGACAATTAATAAAATTCGTTTAGAGTTCTTTATCCAATAAAACCAAGACAAAATGGAACTATATAGGGTTTTGTTCGTCTAATTATAATAAAAGGAGGTAAAAATAATCTGGAAAAAACAGCAGTTTCTGCTTTTGTTTTTTGATATACTATTTGCAGTAATCTCTATTATTTTAACATATAAAGTTATTCCCAAAGAAATAATTGGATTTGTTAGTAATATTTATCTGGAATCGATTGTTTTTACTTTACTTGTTATTGGAATATTCGCGTATATTGATTTATATAATTATCTCGTTTTTTTAAATAGATTCAGATATGTGTATAGGACTACAAAAGGACTTGTATATATGTTTGTTTTTTATTTGATTTGGTTGTTTGCTTCATCTGCGCTTCATTCTCAATATGTTTTTTCCTTATTTATACTTTTCGGAATTTTCTCTTTCTTCATATACTTTTCAAGGATTGTGCTTGTCCCTTTTTGTTCTTTATTGCTGCCCAAAAAAGATATTGTAATCTATGCGCCTGAAGGTAATTATAAGGATATTGGGAATTGGTTACAGGATCACATAGTTTCAGGTGTTAGAATAATTAAAATTTCAGAAAAGAGAGAAGAGATTGAGGAATATGTAAAAAGGGGATTTCCAGTAGTTATCTCTACCTTTACGGCGAATTGGGAAGAATTAATTAAACACCTTTTATATTTTAAAGGTAGGGTTCCTGTAATTTTGTTTTCTCCGCTTTTGGTCGGTATTGATGAGGTGGATTATTGGGCGTATCTTGAAGACATTCCAATTGTATTGTTTAGATGGAGCGGTCGCTCAAAGGTTTATCTTTTTTTTAAGAAATTGATAGATATTATTGGGGCGATTTTCGCCAATATAATTTTTTCCCCTTTTATGATTATTGCGGCAATAGGAATCAAATTAACATCTAAGGGTCCCGTGTTTTTTATACAGAAAAGAGTTGGTAAAGGGGGAAAAGTTTTTCATATGTTAAAATTCCGTTCCATGCTAATGTCTTCAGATGATGAACCGCATAAAAAATTTGTTAAGGTTTATATAAATGGAAGTAATAGAAAAAGTGAATTTAAATTAACTAATGATGATAGAGTTACTGCTTGGGGTAAAGTATTAAGAAAGATAAGTATTGACGAATTTCCTCAATTTTTTAATGTTTTAAAAGGTGAACTTTCATTGGTTGGACCCAGACCTCCTCTTGAGTATGAGGTTAGCCAGTACTCACAGTGGCATAAAGAGCGGCTCTCAGTTAAACAGGGTGTTACCGGTGTATGGCAGGTTTTTGGTAGGGCAAGATTGACATTTGACAAATCCTGTTTTCTTGATATATTCTATGTCGAGAACAGAAGTTTGTGCCTTGATCTGCATCTTTTAAGTCAAACGCCACACGCGATTGTTTTTGGAAAAGGAGCATATTAGGAGGTTTCATGGGGTTTTTAAACATCAGAGGAGAAAAGAGAGCAGTTGATACGGGAAAGCCGCAGGACTTGTTGATTCCTGAATATAACATAGTTATAAGTAATTCAATTCTGAATGAGGGCGTTACAATATGGGGTAATGTAAACATATATGGGGCAGAGATAGGTGAAAATACAAAAATAGGAGCTTTTGTTGAAATCCGAAAGGGTGTTAAAATCGGAAAGAATGTAAAAATCGAACCTTTTGTTTTTATCCCTGAAGGTGTTAAAATCGGAGATTGTGTATTTCTTGGTCCGAATGTTATTTTTACAAATGATGTATATCCTCATTCATGTAATGACTCGGGGGCTTTGAAAGAAGAATATGAAGTAACGACTACTACCATAGAAAATTCGGTTTCAATAGGGGCGCAATCAGTTATTAAATGCGGAGTTACTATAGGTAAAGGTGCTTTAATTGGGCTTGGTTCGACTGTAACGGAAGATATTCCCGCGGGAGTAGTAGTTTATGGTGAAAAAGCAAAAATTAGGAGAAAATTAATTGAAGCAGATTCCGCTCGTTGATCTTCACGCTCAGTATGAAGAGGTTAAGGACGAAATGCATGGTCTTTGGGATGAGATACTCGATTCTATGTATTTATATCTGGGTACAAATGTTCAAGAGTTTGAAAGGGAATTTGCTTCTTATAATAATGTGAAGCACTGTATTGGTGTTGGTTCGGGAACAGAAGCGCTTCATTTTGCATTAAAATCTGTAGGGGTTGGGGAAGATAATGAAGTAATCACTCCTTCTCATACTTTCTTTGCAACCGTTGAAGCCGTTATCCATTCAGGGGCTTATCCTGTTATGCTGGATATTGATACGAAATCTTATACATTGTCTGCGGAGAGAACCCTGGAATATATAGAGAAGTATTGTATAGAAAGAAAAGAAGGGTTAAAAGATAAAAAGACGGGTAAAATTTTAAAAGCTATTTTACCTGTACATATTTATGGTCATCCGGCTGATATGGGTGCTTTTAAAGAAATAGCTGGGAAGTATGATCTTTCTCTTATCGAGGATTGTGCTCAGGCTCATGGCGCCGAGTATAAAAGTAAAAAAGCAGGGAGTCTTGGTGATTTAGGAGCTTTTAGTTTTTATTTTTCAAAGAATCTTGGTGCTTTTGGAGAAGGTGGAGGGGTTACGACTAATGATGACGAATATGCGCGAATAGTAAGAAAACTGAGGGAACATGGTCAGAATGATAAATATTCCCATGAATTGGTTGGCTTTAATTCCCGGTTAGATGAACTTCAAGCCGCTGTCCTGCGTTGCAAATTAAAGCTTTTAGACCAGTGGAATAGAAAGAGAAGAAAAATAGCCCGGTTTTATAATGAAGCTTTAAAGGGTTTGCCTGTTGTGATTCCGGAAGAAGCCGAAGGGGTTTTTCATGTATATCATCTTTATGTGATTCGTTCCGATGATAGGAATGAACTTCTTGAACATTTGAAAAAAAATGGTATTGGTTGTGGTATGCATTATCCTGTACCTATTCATCTCCAAGAAGCTATGAGAGGTAACGGATACAAGAAGGGAGATTTGCCTGAAACGGAGAGGATAGCAGATGAAATTTTATCTCTTCCTATGTATCCGCATTTAAACGAGGAAGATGCAGGTAGAGTTGTGGAAACCATAAGAGATTTTTATAAATAGGAGTGTTCATGAAAGTAGGAGTTATTGGACTTGGATATTGGGGACCGAATTTAATGCGTAGTCTACTTTCCTTGGGAGGTGTAGAAGTTGTTGGTTGTGAAAAAGAGAAGAAGCGCTTAGAAGAGGTTAAGAAAATGTTCACTAATGCTATATATGTTGATAATTATGAGGAATTACTTGCCGACGATGAAATAAAGGCTGTATTGATATCAACTCCCGTGTGTATTCATTATTCGATTGCAAAGGATTTTATTAATAGCGGTAAGGATGTTTTTGTAGAGAAGCCTATGACGGAATCTTCGGTTAAGGCTCAGGAGCTTATAGACCTGGCAGCAGAGAAAGAATGCATTTTGATGGTCGGTCACATTTTTGAATATAACGATGCAGTGATAAAGATTAATGATATTATAAAAAATGATGAGGTTGGAGAACTTCAATATATAACTTCTACCAGGGTAAATTTGGGGATACACAGAAAAGATGTAAATGTTCTGTGGGATTTAGCTCCTCATGATTTGTCAATTATTTTTAAATGGGTCGATTCGGAGCCTGTTTCGGTTTCTACTATGGCGAAAGCTTCCGTAGTAAATGGATTACCGGATGTGGCTTTTGTTCAGTTGGCTTTTGATTGTGGAATGATCGCGAATATTCAGGTAGGTTGGCTAGCGCCTTCTAAAGTTAGAGAAACAATAATAGTGGGAAGTAAGAAGATGATTGTCTATAATGAAACTAATCCCCAGGAAAAAGTAAAAATTTATGATTCCGGGGTAGATTTCGAAGACCCTCAAGATTATGGTGAGTTTTTACTTTCTTATCGATCGGGAGATATTCATTCTCCTACTCTTTCCAATAGAGAACCTTTGAGGATGGAAATGGAACATTTTTTAGAATGTGTAAGGGAAAGAAAGAAACCTCTTACAGATGGTTATAATGCCTTGAGGGTAATAAAAGCAGTCGAAATGGCGGAAAGAAGTTTTAAAGAAAAGAAAATTATTTATAAAGGAGATTGAATATAGCTGCTTGTTCGTCTTGTTATTTCTATGTTAATTCTAAATCTGCTTAGAGCTCCGAACCTACAAGTCATAGCTATCTTTAAACGCGGATGGACGCATATCCTCCTTGTTGTGATAACCCTTGACTTTACAATAAAATACATTATTGTTGAGGCGCTATGTTAGGATTGATTTTTTTATTTGCTTTCCCTTATGGAGAGGTAATAGTAGAAGTAGATGTAGAAGGGCTTATGGAAGTCGATACTTCTCTGGTTGTTCGTTCTTCCGGTTTTAGGGTAGGTGAGGTATTGACGCAGGAGAAGGGAATAAAAGCGATAAAAAGTCTTTATCTGACCGGATTTTTTGCTGATGTGAAACTCCATTCTAAACGCAAAAGTGGGGGAGTAAGGTTGGTAATTGTGGTAATAGAAAATCCTCGTCTTAAGTCATTAGAGTTTGAAGGTAACAATAAATTGAGCGACGGAGATATTTCATCGCTGGTTGATTTATCCCCTCCGGCTATGCTTTCCGATTATAAATTGCACAGGATAAAGGAAAAAATATATAATTTATATGAAGAAAAAGGATTTTCGGGAACCGAGATTTCAATTTCAAAGGTAGAAGAGGAAGATGGAGTAAATGTGACTTTTATCATTGATGAAGGGGCGAAATATAAGGTTAAAAAGATTAATTTTATTGATAATAAGGGTCTTTCAGACCATGTTCTTTCCAAGGTTCTTTCAAATAAGACTAAAACCTGGTACCTTTTTTGGAGAAATAATGGCTTGAAATTGGATTCATTGCAAGCCGATGTGCCGAAAATTGAAGCATTGTATAGGAATTATGGATATTTAAGTGTTGCTGTAGATACTTTTTATGTGGATTATCAAGATAACGCTGCTGTAATAAATTATGTTGTTGACGAAGGAAGACTTTATTACTTTGGGGATACTCATCTTGAGGGCACGGAGGACCTTGGTTTTATTTCGAGTAGGATAAAATGGAAAAAAGGCGAGTTGTTCGGCGAGGATAAAATTCAAAAAACAATGGAAGATCTTTCTATTTTTTATTCCGAGTTCGGTTATTTAAATCCAACAATTTTACCCAACTATAATATTGTGAAAGATTCGATAGTTGATATTGACCTTTATGTTGATAAGGGGAGTCCTGTTTATATAAGGTTTGTCAATATAATGGGTAACAATAAGACTTATGATAAGGTAATCAGAAGAAACACAGTTGTTTATCCTGGGAAGCTTTTTCAAAGAGATAGAATAATGCACAGTTACAGGAATATTTTTCGACTTGGTTATTTTTCTGATATGAAGATAGATATGGATTTCCCGTCTCCTGATTCTATAGATCTAATTCTGGAAGTAACGGAAAAACCTACCGGATATTTTTCGGGAACTGTAGGTTTTTCCGGGAGTTACGGTCTTACCGGAGGAATTAATGTGACGATGCCTAATGTATTTGGAACAGGGCAAATATTTAGTTTTTCCTTAGAAAGGACGCTCGCGGCTACTGAAGGCAGATCTCTTCAGAATATATTATTATCATGGAATCAGCCGTGGCTTTTTGATACACCTACTTCCGTTGGTTTTAGCCTTTATAATAGACATTGGCAGAGAACTTACTACAGTGTAAAGGAAGTAGGAGGTTCTGTCTCTGCTGGTAGAATTTTAAATAAGGAAAGAAATCTTACATCATTGTTTACTTACAGGTTGGAAAAGGAAAGTGTGGATGCTTCCGGTGAATACGCGGACTTCGATTCAGGGATAAACTGGGAGAGTTCATTGTATGGGAGCCTGATTTATGATTCCAGAGATTCTAAGATAGCTCCGACTGTGGGTAGCTATTATTCTTTGGGAGGTAAGTATGCGGGAGGTATTTTAGGTGGAAGTAGAAGGTATTATAAGTTAGACCTTGAAGCCAGGAAAGTTCAGTCTATTTTTGCGGAAGATATGGTCATTATGAATAGGACGAAAATAGGTTATGCGTACGCTCCGTCAGGAAAGACAGTTCCCTTACTTGAAAGATTTCTGCTTGGTGGTGTAGGAACCTGGGGTTTGCGTGGTTACGATAATGAGGTAATTATCCCTGACCCGACAAGGGGATACGTCGGAGGTAATTTTGCCTTCCTTAATAATCTTGAGTTGAGGTTAAATTTTGCGGATAAAGGATACGGGATGTTATTTCTGGATGCTGGTAACTGTTTTGCGGATTTGCAGGAGGCTAATATGATGGATCTTTTTTATGGTGTGGGAGTCGGATTTAGGGCGGAGATACCCATGATGGGTGTTCTCGGTGTTGATTTTGGATATAACTTAAATTTATTTGAAGGTAAAAGACAATGGAAACCTCATTTTCAGATAGGTACAACGTTTTGAGTAAATTAATTCTGTTGAGAAATTTTATCCTGTTTGTTCCTATATTAATTGGGATTGGATGTGATTCTAAGAAGGATTATTATATTGACCCTGTTCCTGTTTTTAGTAAAGTAGTTAAAATTGATTCGAGTTATACCAGTGTTAGAGTTATTCCTACCGGAAATTCGGATCTATTATTCTGCGGAAAAAAAGATGTTTTTGATTCTTATTCAATAATGAAATTCGATTCTATTCCTGAAAATTTCGATAGCCTCTTTCTCCGTTTTGTATCGGATACTTTTACCTGTGAGCTAACTTTATTCGCTTTAGAGCAGGAATGGTATGAGGATTCTGTATATGAGTGGAATGATATTGGTTCTCTTATCGATACGATGAATCCTATACAAGTTGCTGCAATGTATCCTGTACCTGTTGATTCTCCGGCTACAGATACAAATTCTCTGATTTTCTTAGGAGATTCTCTCTCCCTGGATGCATCGATAATTAGTTTAATTGGAAATTACGGTTTAGCCGTTCATTCTGACCGCTTTTATTCCTTTAGTGCAGGGGAAACTCAGTTGAAGGTAGAATCGGAAGATACTCTGGCAGATTCTATAATTTTGTGTGTTGAGGATGCCTATATTGTTAAAAATCCATTTCAGGATACAATTTTTACCGATTCTCTTTTGGTTGGCAGGGGACTATCGATTAGAACTCATATTTTCATTCCGCGAGATTCCTTACCGTTGGGGTTAAATAAAATAGCGGAAGCTGAATTGGTTATTGATATTGCGGATACAGTGGCTTTTACTGTAGGAGCTAATCTTAGTACTTCGGAATTGTCTTTTACCTCGCTCTCTTCTTCTGAAGGTGATTCGTTGAGGTTCGATCTTGCTTCTTTCTTCAGAAGTGTTCCCGATGATAGTATTTTTCATATTAAAGTTGAAGCAAGAGAAGAAAAAGAGGGCATTGGTTTCGAAAAGCTTGGAGATAGTGAAATTAAATTTATTTGGGTGGAGTTCCCGTGATAATGATAAAATTTAGCCTTTTTCTTTTGATTTCTTTAAACCCTAATCTTGCGGATAGTTTGCCTGGAGAATGGGTAGGAAGCGATGGTTTTTCTCAGTCCTCTGCTGTGGTGGGGAATGTTTGTGTGAATCCAGCCCTCGCGGATACACAGGATTGTCTTTCGGTTAATTTTCGACTTTTTTCTGATGATTACACAAAGACAGAAGGGGATTTTTCTTCTGCTTTCTTTAATATTCCTATTCTCTCAAGTTTTTCTGTGGGAGGTAGTTTTAATCTTCTATATGATTCACGTATAAGAGCTTCTACAATCACTTCAAATGATGATTATACTTATATCAGTAATTTTATTAGAACAGGTGGAATATACCGTTTTGGAGGATTCCTTAGGAAGTCTTCAGGACCTGTCTCATTAGGTATGGATGTTAATCTTTTAAATGGAAAAATTGATGATCTTTGGCTGATTGATTTCCTGGAGTATTATGATGTTTATGATACCGTTACTACATATTTCAGGGGTTATTCGATAGGTCTGGGTTTTTATTGTGATTTTGGGAATTTGAGTTTAGGTGGTTATTATTGTCCTTACCAGAAGATAGAAAAATGGGAATTAAAAGGGGAGGAAGAGGAATTTAAACTTGATTTACCTCTGCGGTTTGGTTTCAATTATTCATTTAATGAAAATAAGAATATAATTTTCTCTATTGATAGAAAAGAAGGAATAATCGGTTTGCATTATGGATTGTTTAAATTAGGGTACGGTAGGATATATTCTATGGGCAATGGAGTTGAAGTAGAAGCCAATAGGTATCTGGGAGGTATTTCTTTTGTGATGAGCGGTCTACCGGTTTCAATAATGTTTGAGAACAGGAAATATTCCGGAAACTTTACCGATAGTGAGTTTATAGGAAGTATAGGTGTTTCCATATCAGGAAAAGGGAGGAAAAATGAAAAGGAATTTTAAATTTTTATTCGTGTTTTTTGCTTTATCGCTTTTTGCCGAACAAAAAATCGGATATATCGATTCTCAAAAAATACTGGTACAGTATAAAAAAGCACAAGAAATTAGGAATGAGTTTGAAAAGAAAGTTAAAGAATGGAAAAATGAAGTCAACCGCCGCCAACAAGAGCTTGAGAAACTTCAGAAGGATTTGCAGACACAGTCATTTATGCTAACCGAGGAAGCCAGGGTACGTAAGATAGAAGAATTACAGAAAAAGAAAACTGAGCTTGAAAATTATATTAACGAAATTTATCGTAAAGAAGGTTTAGCTGAGAATTTAAATAAGGAATTGATGCAACCTCTTCTTCAAGAAATAGATACTATTGTTTCTGAAATTGCTGAGGAAGAGGAGTATTCTTACATTCTTGACGCGTCTACCGGTGTGGTTTTATACGCTGATGATATTTATGATATAACAGATCGAATAATTGAGACTTTAAACAGGAAGTATATGCCGGAATTTGAGGGAGAAAAAGTCGAATATTACGTTTTTAAATTTAAAGAGGAGGATGCGGATTCCAAGTCAATGGGGCTTGGGGTTATAATAAAGAACCTTATATTAGTTAAAATGAATGAGGCGTTTGGTTCTTCTTTTAAGGCGATCCTGGCGGCAGATTTGAGTAGCGCGAAAACAAGTCTTGCAATAGACGATGAAGAAGAGGTGAGCAGTAACGCTCCTCTTGCCGTTCAATTTCTTAATGTTTCCGGAGTGAATTTTGTTGTAATTGGAAGAGTTTGGGTTGTAACCGGTAATATTTTCTTCGAATATTCCATCGTGGATAAAAAAGAAGAAAAGGCTGTAGTAACGCAAGAAGTAGATGTTGGTGTTGAAGAAAACCTTACTGAGCAAATAGCCGTAAAGGTGATGCCTGAGATAGCTAAGCTATATAAGTGAAAATAACAAAGATTGCGGAGCTTTTAGAGAGTGAAGTGAATGGTGACCCGGATTTTGAAGTGCGTCACATATCTGATATAAAGGATGTACAGAAAGGAAATCTGGTATTTCTTTTTAGCGAGAAAACAATTGGTCAGGTCCACAGTTTAAAGGATCTTGCTGCTGTCGTTCCTGATAGTGTAAGTGAATGTTCTGCCAGATCCTGGATAAAAGTTCAAGATGTAAAAGCTTCCATGATAAAAATATTAAAAGTTCTTTATCCTGAGTCCGTGCAATTTCCCGAAAACTTTACAATGAAAGAAGAGAATTTCGAACACGTTAAAACAGGAAAAGATGTAAAAACAGGAAAAGATGTTTTCATTGGAAAAAACTGTATTCTGGGAGATAATGTTAGAATTTTCCCTTTTTCCTATATTGGAAATAATGTAAAGATAGGTGATAACAGTGTGATTTATCCCCATTCGGTTATTTTAGATGGAACTGAGATTGGACGGGAAGTCATAATTTATACTGGGGTTGTAATCGGCTCTGATGGATTTGGATATCATCCGGTTAAAGGAGAACTGAAAGCCATACCTCATGTTGGTAAGGTTATTATAGGAGATAGCGTAGAGATAGGAGCTCTTTCTATGATTGATAGGGGGACAATAGGGAACACAGTTATTGGTGGCGGGACTAAGATAGACAATTCTGTTCATATCGCGCATAACGTTAAAATCGGCAAAAATGTAATTATTCTTGCGCAGGTGGGTATCGCTGGCAGCTGTACGGTAGGGGACAATGTGGTGATTGCGGGTCAGGTGGGGATTTCCGATCATGTTAAAGTTAACAAGGGTGCTAAAGTTGCCGCTAAATCAGGTGTCGTGGAAGACGTTAAAGAAGGAGAAGTGGTTTTTGGATATCCCGCTGATAAGCGATTAAGAGTTTTAAGAAGTGAAGTTTACTTCAGAAAACTCCCCGAGCTTTTTAAAAGGGTAAAAGCTCTTGAAAAATCTAAGTGAAGTCGTTACTTTTTGTTTTTTTATTCTCTAGTACTGATTCTGATCCTTCGACAATTGTTCACTATTCAGGCAATAAAATTTTCTTCAAAGTAGATTCATCTATTGTTCAAATCTACGGAGATGGTAAGGCATCATACGGTAAACTAAGTATAACTGCTGATACTATTCTATATAATCTTGAAGAAAAATTCCTGAATGCCAAAGGAAATGTTCTATTCAATGACGGAAGTAGTGATATAAAAGCAAAGGCAATGAGTTATGATGTGGATCGCAAGATTGGGGATGCCTACAATGCTAAAACTGATGCGGAAAATGGCTGGTTTTTTGGGGAAAGGATCCGGTATTTCGATGGTGATGTTTTAAAGATAAAGAACGGTTATTATACAACGTGCGAGCTGGATCCTCCTCATTTTTGGTTTTATTCGCCAAAAATGAGGATCAATATTGATGAAAGTTTGGTTGCCGAGCCTGTTTTTCTCCTGGTTCAGGATATACCTGTTTTTTTTATGCCGTTTTACTTCCAGTCAATAAAAAAGAAGAGATCTTCAGGTTTGTTAAGACCTGATTTTGGGACTTCTTCTTACGGAGGAAATTATATAAAAAGGATAGGCTGGTATCAAACACTTGGGGATCATGCTGATGTTACCCTTTATTTGAATTACTATACCAGATCAGGTTTTCGTTTTGAGATTAGTAATGGACGTTGGAATTTACTTCCTTACAGTGAAGGTCATGTAGGCGGTAAATATATCAAGGAAAGGGAGAGTGGAGAAGAAAGGTGGTCTCTTTTAGCTGATACCCGGTCGAGATTACCGGGAAATATTAATTTGAATGTAGATACAAGGGTAGAATCCGACAATGATTTTGTAATGGATTACGAACCTGGTGAGGTTGAGCGTATTCTGCAAAAAGAGGTCAATTATAATCTTTACTGGAACGGTGAGATTTTAGGGACAAAAACCGATGTTGTTCTGGATTACCGGGAAAATTTAACTAACGACAATTTATATAAAAGATGGCCGTCGCTGAATATGACTTTTCCAAGGTTGGGTTTGGGAGATATTAATATTACAAGCCGTTATAAATTTACCAGGGACGAGAGCAATCATTGGGCTTCAGGTTTTTCAGAAAAATCGAATTTGAATTTCGATTTTTCTGTTTTCAATATAGGTATGAATCTTTATGGGCAGAGCGATTATTATGAAAATGAAGATGTTATGATCAATTATTGGAAAACAGAAACAACAGTAAAGACAAGAATATACGGACTTTCTTTTTTGGGGATACCGCCGATAACTAAATTCAGACACATTATAACTCCTTCTTTTTCTTTCTCCTATGCTCCTGATCCTGCTAATTATGATGGTTCTGGAATTTCCGGTTTTTCTGTTCCCACTGGAGTAAAATCTTTAAATATTTCTCTGGATAATCTATTTCAATGCAAAATCGGGGAAAGAAAATATGATTTTGCGACGCTGCGTTTTTCAAGTAATTATAATCCTCAATCAGACAGATTCTCTCCTATTTCTATTAACGGCAGGTTCTGGTTGGAAAATATTTTAAATCAGGATTATTTCACGTCATATGACTTATATTCGGGTGAATTCGGCAACAAAAAAGTTAATACTCATTTAGAATATAGAACCAGATTTGGGCAAAAGCCCCTTGATTTTGATCTTACTCACTCTATTAATTTTACGGAAACCCAGAGAATTCAGCAGGCGGATATGAGCGTTGGTTTTAACCCAACTCCTAAATGGGAATTCGGGATAACTACACATTACGATTTTGAAAGAAATAAGGTTACAAATACCAGAATAAATCTTGAGCGAGATTTACACTGTTGGGAGCTTATGTTATCTGTCAATACCTTTGGCGATAACTGGGATTATAGTTTGAGGATTGGGCTTAAAGATATCCCGGAATTGAAAATAGGAAGAGAGACTTTAGGAGGATTAATGCCGTGAAAGGTTTTTACCGCAGAGACACAGAGGACGCAGAGCCCACACAACACCCTGTTTATTTTGTTTGTTTAAAACCCGACCCACACCACCAAAATAATCTTACACAAAAACACGAAGGCACAAAGAAAAACGAAAAACTTAAATTTTGACTACGAAATACACAAAAAACACCAAACCCACCACACCTTAACAATTGGACGCAGATTCACTCAGATTTAAAAGGATTTTTTTGTTTGAAACCCAACCCACATCCCCAAATATTTAGACAGGATTAACAAGATTTACAGGATTTTTATTTGTTGTTTTTTTAAATCTAACCCAACAAACCCAATGAACTCTATAAACTCAATAAACTAACTTATAACCTCCTGGCAGTTCTCGTTTAGGTGATATCATTTTTAAAGATCGAGAAGAATTTTCAGTCTATCTTCCACTTTACTAAGAGTACGTTTGAAGACTTCTCCAATGAATTTTTCTAACCTTATTTTCGATATAGATCGAACGTCTTCGCACTTTATAAAACTTTCTTTATCGAGATTGCCCTCCGGCGGTTCTACTTTGACGTGAAAGGGTATGCCTCTATGTGTGCTCGTTATGGGTAAAACTACTACCAGATCCGCTGGGCCACGATTGAATGTGTTGACTGAAACCACCAGAGCGGGTCTTCTGCCTGCCTGCTCGTGCCCTTTTGTGGGATTTAGGTTGACAAGCCATATTTCACCCCTTGAGGGAGCTTTCACCTCTCTTCCTCCATTCCGTCAGAGAGCGTATTATCCCACTGTCTTCTTTCCGCAAGTTCTTCCTTCCACTCATCAGGTTTTTCCCTTAATCGCGCATAAGCTCTGTTTGTTTCTGATAAGAATACTTCTTTCCTGTATTTTTCTACTGCTCTATTTAAAACCTCAGTCATACTGACCCCTAACTTCTTAGATAAACCCTTTAGTATCTTTCTTTCCTCTTCACTTATCCTTACCGTCACACTTTTCATGATAACCTCCTATACATATTTATATACAAAAATATACACAATATTGTATATAAGTCAAGGGTTGATTGTCAAGAATACACAAATGAATTGGACGCAGATAAACGCAGACTTACTCAGATTTTTTTGTTTGTTTTAACTAAAACCTAAAACCCAAGACCTGAAACCTAAAATATTGCCACGGATTGACACGGATAAACACTGAATTTTGAATTGTTGGTCTGTGGGTCGGTTAGTCCGTCAGTCTGTTATTATAAAAGACCGATCACGGCAGACCGATTTTAACAAGGAACTACGAACCAGGAACTTGGAACTAAAAACTAAATCGACTCAGAACCCGAGGCTTGGATCCTGAGCCGATTTTGACTTCTTCTTGTTTTTTTCTTTTTTTACCTACCTAACGATCCAACCATCCAACGATCCAACTTTTATCACTTAAGTAATATCATTTTACAGTGCTTTGTGAAATCACCTGCCTCAAAAACGTAGAAATATATTCCTTGAGAGACTTTTTTTCCGTCATTTGTTAGACCGTTCCACCTGACCGATTTATATCCTGCAGACTCGTTTTTATCAACTAAGGTTCGTATTGCCTGACCGGCTATATTAAAGATAGTCAGGTTAACATTAGATTTCTTCGGTAAGCCGTACTTGATGGTGGTGTTACGTAAGAAGGGGTTTGGAGAGTTTTGCGCGCAGCTGAAGACGGTTGGGAATAGGTTTATTGTCTCTTATTAAGATGTACTCTTGACTTTTTTGCAAAATTTACTAATATATTAACTAAATCATTAAATATATTTAATAATAATATGGAAAATCATAAAGATAAGTTAAGAATTTATATTAAAGAAGAACTGGAAAAAAATTTACCTAAGGTAAAGAATAGAGAGGTAGAAGTAAATCTTGGAGTAGATTTAATCACGGATATAATTGGACCAAGAAGAGCCGGAAAAACTTATCTTATGTATTTAACAATGAAGAAACTTCTCTCGAAAAATGTAAAAAGGAGCTCTTTGATTTATATAAATTTTGAAAACAGGAAGTTGCTTCCTGTGAGTCCTGATTATTTAAATGACCTTATTGAAATAATATATGAAGAAGATATTCTGGAATCCGGAAAGGTCTACCTTTTTCTTGATGAAGTGCAGAGAGTTGACGAATGGGAGAAGTACATAAGGAGTATTTATGATGAATTCAAGGGTAAAATAAAAATTCTAACTTCAGGTTCCACTTCAAAATTAACAAAGGCAAATCTCAGTCAACTATTAACCGGTAGACATCTTACTGCCCATGTATTCCCGCTTAGTTTTAGGGAGGTTTTAAATTTTAAGGGTATTAATTATTTAGGGGTAATAACCGAGAGAAAAAGAGCGAAGATAGAAGGTTGTCTTATGGATTATCTGCAAATAGGTGGTTTTCCAGAAGTAGTTCTAACTGAAAATGAAGAGATTCTGGATACACTTTTTCTTGACATAATCAATCGAGATATATCGCCTAATATCAGAAGAAAAGAAGCTATCGAGGAGATTGCTTATTTTCTGTGCAGCCAAATAGCCCGCCAGGTTAGTTTTTCCAGACTATCCAACCTTCTTAAAAGCAGAGGACTTAAGATCTCTGTGCCTTCTCTGGAGAAATATTTCTATCTCCTGAAGGATGCTTTTTTATTTTTTGAAAACAAGATATTTTCATATAAGGTAAGAGACCAATTGCAGTATCCCAAGAAAATATATTGCATAGATAATGGTTTTGTTAATTACTTCGGGTTTAAGTTTTCTTTAGATAAGGGGAGACTAATGGAAAATGCCGTAGCAATTCACCTGCTGAGGGAATCTCTAGAGGATAAAAATAAGAAGATATTTTATTATAAGAGTACACAAGGGTATGAGGTAGACTTTGTTGTAAAGGAAGGTGTAAAAATTAAGCAGTTAATACAAGTATGCTATAATGCAGAAAATCCTGATACAAAGAAAAGAGAAATAAGAGGTTTGATTCATGGAAGTAAGGATTTAAAATGTCAAGATTTACTGATCATAACAAATGATTATGAATCTGCTGAAAAAGTTTCATGGTTCGGAACAACTCGAAAGATAATATTTGTTCCTCTTTGGAAGTGGTTATTGAAAGGATAAGTATAAAATGAAAAAATAAAATATAAAAAATAATTCTCACACAAAGACCACAAAGGACACCCTGGTACGGTCGCCCTACGGGGCAGGCAGAGAAAAAAGAACACACAGAGAACGCAGAGCCACACCACACCCCGATGATAGGACGCAGATAAACGCAGATTTTATGGATTTGAAAAAAACACCCCACAACACCAATATTTAGACAGGATTAACAAGATTTACAGGATTTTTATTTGTTGTTTTTTTAAATCTAACCCAACAAACCCAATGAACTCTATAAACTCAATAAACTCAATTTTACACAAATAGTACAAATGAATGGGACGCAGATTAAAAAGGATTTAAAAGGATTTTTTAATTGTTGTTTTTCCTAAATCCTCGTATGTTATACTAAAAATAAATATCCTTGTATATAGGGTAGAATCATTATAGATATACATTATAATTCAATGGATGTGTTGGAAGAATTAAATAAAGGGACAAAGAGA
>Ga0307430_1000214_pt1 | contig 55994 bp, 55 predicted proteins | sample SalMarWE160130MG_FD_202159 | JGI IMG/M metagenome (GOLD analysis project Ga0307430, IMG submission 202159) | Salt marsh sediment microbial communities from the Plum Island Ecosystem LTER, Massachusetts, United States - WE1603-130 | ecosystem: Environmental > Aquatic > Marine > Intertidal zone >... | reverse complement strand
CCCTACCCATTCATTTAACCCGCCTTGATCGGGCTGTCTTTCCAAGCACTGCTCGTAAAAACGGGTTACAAATGCCTGCACCTGTTCTTCTGAACCTCCATTTATAGTGGTGGGAAAAAGGGTTATAACCAGGACTGCTACTAAAACCGATAAAAAAAAGTACTTGGCTTTGGAAAATATTCTTCTTATCATGACTTACCCCCTATTCAATTTGATTATAGTTTAAATATATTTATTGAAATTTCACATTATTATATATTATAAAACAACTTTTTAGAAGTTTAGAACATTAGATAATACATTCTTTTAATAAAGTATGTTCAATTTTATTCATTCCCAGCCTGGTAAGAGCAAAATCATACTTTACCGGATCGTTTTTATCAAATCTTTTGAATGAATCTGTTACTTCCAGAGCAGTCCTGATATCTGCCTGTTTTCTTTTAGTAAGTCCCAATTTCAATGAAATTCTGTACATATGAGTATCAAGAGGGATAATTAATTTTGAGCTCGAGATGTTATCCCATCCTCCCGGGTCTACATTGTCCCTGCGCACCATCCAGCGCAGGTAAAGATTCAGTCTTTTAAAAGCGCTGCCTCCCGCCGGCGAAGGCATAAGGCTGTTGCATCTTCTCTTTTGAGAAGCATTAAGATTTTTTGCAAAATTTAAAGCAGCAGTAAGGATAGTCTTATCTTCTTTTTTTAGTCCCGTGGTAAAACAGGCATTTAAAGACCCGTATGTCATTATGACATCTTTTATATTCACAAGCAGGCAGGATAATTCCATACCGGTGGTAAATCTGTGCTTGAAATCAGAAAAAATCCTGTAAAGAAGGGTGGTTGAAGATTTTTCTAAAAATACCGAAGGGGTCGGTGACATCTTAGCCAGTACCAGTGAGACACTCCTGAGTATCTGAGTCACTCTACCATAAGCCAGCGATGAAGCTACCAGCCCTACAATCTCACGGTCCTTCATATCATTATAATTATATAAAAATTCCAGGGGATCAGGGTGGACAAATTTCCTATTATTATAATACAGATATAATCTATCCAGTTCTTCTTTCAGCCTCATTATTTTATATAATGCTCGATGATTATCGCTTATATCTAATATATCATACCGTTATCTGCGAGTTCTTTATGCTTTAAGATTATCTTATCTGCCAGCCCATCAAGAAACTTAAAATCTCCATCTTTAGGATAACCTTTTACTACTACTGGCTCTATGATCTCAGCTTTTAAGGTAGATACCATATCTGCAAGCATTTCAACAGTCTTTCCGCCCCATCCATATGAGCCTATGACTGATATATACTTTAACTTTGGTCTCAATACCCTAACCAGATATGCTGCATACACTATATTGGGATGAGGACCGGCAAGTATGGTAGGAGCTCCTATCACCACTGTAGCGGCATCGACCAAAGCCATGGCAAGCTCACCTATGTCAGTACCGGTAAGATGAAATACCTTTACTGTGACTCCCTTTCCGGACAGAGACTGCTTTAAATATTCTACCATTTTCTCCGTACTGCCGTGCATTGAAACGTATGGTATTACTACTTCGTTCTTGACTCTGTCTGATACCCATTCCCGGTAAGCATTTATAATAAAATCAATATTATTATAAACAGGCCCATGGCTGGGTGCGATAATGTCTATATCAAGACTTTCAATTTTTTCCAAGTTCTTTATTATGCTGGTCCTAAAGGGCATCATGATCTCTGCATAATAACGCTTTGCGGCATTGTATATCTTCTTTACATCCTTTACGAAAAGCTCATCTGTAGCATAATGAGAACCAAAAAAATCACAGCTGAAAAGTATTTTGTCTTCCTTTAAATATGTGGACATTGTCTCAGGCCAGTGGACCCATGGAGTAAGGATAAACTGAAGTGTCTTATTTCCAAGAGAGACAGCATCATCATCTCCTACTACCATGAATCTCTTATCCGGGACCGGAAGCAGATCCATAAGCATTGATTTGCATTTCTGATTGGTTATTATTTTAGATTCAGGATATTTCTTTATAAGTTTTGGAAGTGAGCCTGAATGATCCTGCTCCGCGTGGTGGGATATAATATAGTCTATTTTTCCTGTATTTAATTCTTCTAAATTATCAGTCAGAGTACTATACATCGGAGGATCTACGCTATCGATCAGAGCAGTTTTTTCCGATCCTTTGATCAGATACGCATTATATGAAGTCCCATCAGGAAGGGGTATCAGTTCATCAAACAATCTTCTGTCCCGATCTAAAGCTCCTACAAAGTAAATGTCTTCTTTTAGTTTTTTTATACCCACTTTAAATCAGTCATTTTTATATTGCATATGACCACACCTTTATTAAAAAGATGTGGTCATACTTATACTAAATTTACATTATTATATAGTTATTTTTTCCACAGTCCATGAATATTGCAGTATTCTCTTGCTATTATATTATCAGCTTTTATACAGAACTCAGCTTCTGGAGCATCTCCCGGTTTTAAAAACTGCCTGTAGGCTGCCCCATCCACTATTGCTTCTATCCACTCAATATAATGCTCTTCTATCATAGGATGGGCAACACTTCCGATTTTGATCTTAAAGCCGTTTTCAGTTTTTTCAATTACAGGCACGTGCTTTTCCAGAGCAGCATCGGTTGTGTTTTCCTTGTATAATTTCATAGGCTGACCGCAGCAGACAAGCTCTCCCTCTCCTTCATGAAGGACTTCTACGATATTGCCGCATATCTCACATTTATATATTTGTAACTTCTCAGTCATCTCATCCTCCTTAATCTCTAATACATTTTCCTACAACAATCAAAATAGTGCAAATAAAAAGCAGATGGATTTACATTGATTTTACCTTTTTTTCTATTATTCCGGTGATTTCTCTGTAACTTTTATTTTTGAATTTCATTGGTTTACCAAAACTGACCTTTGCCAGCGGCCGTCGGGGCATGTGACCCCATGGCAGTACACCATTTTTTAAAATATTAAAAATCCCATCGATCCTTACCGGAACTACGGGAATCTCCATATCAGATGCTATTACTCCCACTCCTGACTCGAATTCTTTAATACTGCCGTCAGTAGTCACCCTTCCTTCGGGATATATTAATACATACCATCCCCTGCTTATGACCTTTCCAATATTTTCCATAATCTGCTTGAACCCATGTGTTCTTGACAGAGGACAGGTGACAATAAATAAGTTTACAAGGAGATAAAAGCCTATTGCTTCTATGATCCTTCTCCACCAGGGACCGGTTTGATAAAAGAAATGTTTGAAATGGTATTCTATGGACATTACAGTAGTCACCTTCTGCCTAAGCCTCAGCGGTAATAAATAAAGAATTACAAAGGTGTCCAGAAGACTGGTATGATTTGATGCAAAAACGACCGGCTGGCTGAGATCTTTTATATTTTCTCTCCCCTCAACTTTAGGTCTGTATATAATCAACATAAACGGATATAAAATATACTGAAAGATTGTCCTTACCAGGCGCATAGGGGTCCGGAACGGGAAGCTGTAAAACGGTATCCTCCGGGAAGTTACCCCCGGAGTCCTGATCATATTTTCAATATCCTTTACAGTGGTACGGCCCGTTATCTGAGAGTCATCCACTTCTATATCATATTTTTGTTCAATGGCGTTAACTAGCTGCACCATACCGAGAGAATCAAGTCCCAGATCCTTTTCCAGTTCTGCTTCCTTTTTAAAATCATGCTGCTTGACTCCGTGAAAACTGCTTATTATTTTAAAGATTTCCTGTGAATTCCTGTCTGTATCCTGTCCCAGGACCTGTCCTTTAACTCCTGCCCGCAGGACAGCCTTTAATACTTCACTTCTTTTTATTTTTTTAGTTGTGGTCCTGGGGAAATCATTTCCTTTCCATATACTATAGCTGTTTATGTGCTGATATACACTTAATTTTTTATTGGCGCTACTGATTATCTTTTCCGGTGAAGCTCTGTATTTTTCTTTTAGTATCAATACTGCATGAAGCTCCAGACTATTCCTGTACCTAAGCCCCAATACCACACAATCCTTTACCGGACTGAACGCCTTTAAAACGGATTCAATATCTTCCGGATAAATATTTATTCCGTCGGCCCTGACTATGACTTCATCTTTCCTTCCCTTAAAATACAGGTTTCCGTCTTCACCCATCTCAGCCAGGTCTCCAGTCTTAAACCAGCCTTTAGATAAAGCTTCTCCCGTTAATCCAGGGTCCTTATAATAACCCGGTGTAACATTATCACCTTTGACATATATCTCACCTTTCACAAGACGCACTTGCTGCCCGTCCAAAACTTTTCCAATCGATCCTGCTCCAGTCAGAGAAGGGTCAGCCAGGGTTATAAGCGGAGCCGTTTCAGTCAATCCGTAACCCTGGAAAATGGTATATGCTATACACCTCCAGAATTCATCCATACTTTTGTCAAAAGCTGCTCCTCCTACAATTATTACTACCAGCCTCCAGCCTATCTTCAAATGGATATTAAGAAAGGCAAGAAGTCTTATCGGCCACTTTATTTTTTTAAACCGGTTATATTTCCTTTCAAATTTGCTTCCTTCAAGATTGAATTTTTTGACTATATGTTCCTTCAGCAGTTCCAATATCTTGGGCAGTGTTCCCAGCATCCAGGCCCTTTCTTCCTTTATAGCTTTTATAATATCCCTGGGACTGGTACTGCTTATAAAAACAACCGAGCTGCCTATCATCATTGGAACATAAATCCCAATAAACTGACCGTACATATGGCTTAAGGGAACAACGGATAGGATCTTTAGATTCCACATAAGACGGAAAAAATTTCTCCACCTGTCCATAACAGGCTTAACGGACCTTATATTTGCTTCAATATTGTGGTGGGTTATCATTACCCCTTTCGGTTCAGCAGTAGTACCGGATGTAAAAATGATTTGAGCCAGATCATTATCACCGGTAGTTTCATCTTTATACTTTAACGGCTGTACTGATGATAGGATCTCTTTTATCTCTTTCATAGCAATTGATCTTATTTTTAAGGACTTATCTTTTACACCGCTGTAAATTTTCAGTTTTGCCCTTACTTTTTTCTGAACCCTTCTCTCAAAATCATAACCGGATTTTAAATCAAGCGGTACTGCAACTGCTCCTGACATAAGGCAGCCCAGATAAGCAATTATCCACTCCGGCCTGTTTTGCCCTTTTATTATTACCCTGTCGCCCTTGTTCAGCTTAAGTTCTTTAACCAGCCCTGCAAATCTCCGGGCATAATCATAGACTTCACCAAAACTCCAGTATAATGTCCTGTATTTTCCTCTGTAGTAGAAAAAATTTCTTTTTGATTTTAAACTCTTATTTATATAGGAAAGTAAGCCTGATGCCACAGGAATATCACCTGTTTCTAAATACATTATTACTAAAATCAATTATAGGCAGTTAGAATTCCATTACCAGATTTTTTTGCATCAGATAAGGGGATTTTCTGAGTAGCCAGTAACGTACAAAAGGCTTCACAAATCTTACCAGATATCTTTTAAATCCCATTGAAGTCTTAATATCATTTATATAGTCGCTCAGTACACGATTTTGATAATTTAAAAGCCTCTGACTTTCCCTGGTATCCATCCAGTCAGTGTAAAAAGATTTTGATGCAAAAGCTTTCTCCGGCAGTATTTCAATACCAACAGCTTCTAATACCTCTCCTACCAGATCTCTTTGATAAATCTGACAGTTAGGACCGCCGCCAATAAGTAATATCTTTCCCCAAACGTCTTTACTGACGGCAGCACTGGCAAAAGCAATTCCTGCATCATGAGCATGTACTACTTCAATCCTGGTATCCAGCGGCACATTAAATAGCATGGGATCTATCTCGCATAATGACACGGAAAGCACCGCTCCTATCCTTAAAATAGTCCAGTCGAGACCGGATATCTTTACCAGCTGTTCACAGGCAACCTTATGATGAGAATAATTATCGGTGGGCATGACCTGTTCAGCAGCTGTCCTCGGTGGAGTAAAATCCTGCGTCTTTCCAAATACTGAAACTGAAGATGCAAATACTATCCTGGGCTTTTTAGGAGAAGACCTCATGGCATTAAGGATATTGCGGGTGCCTTCAACATTGATCTCCCACGACCAGTTTGGCCTGTCTTCACTCCTGGATGGGATGACAAAAGCCAGGTGTATTACTACATCCTGATCTGCTACCGCCTTTGCTACATCGTCTTTATCTGTAATATCTCCCCAGAATATTTCTATGTCTGATTTAAATTTTTCATATATTTTCTGATTAGCCTTAGTTTTAAGTTCTAAAACACTGACTTTATTTCCTCTTTTGATCAGTTCTTTTAAGGTATATATTCCTATACTTCCAAAAGCTCCTGTAATTAAAATTTTCAAATCAATCTTCTCCAGTTTTAATAGATTTTTCTAATATCTTTCATATTACTTTCCGGTAAGCCCTCTGATTATCACTGCTATACTTTCCTTTGCGGTTTTATCCCAGTTAGCTCCTTCTGGATCCAACAGGCCCTGCATCATCAATCCCACCGCAACTGCCACTATCATTCTTGATATTATGTCAGGATTTACTTTCCTTATTGACCCCTTTTGGACCCCTTCATTTATTATTTCTCTAAAAAGCTTCAAATATTTTTTATAAGATACTATTGTGATCTTTCTGAGTCCCTGGTCTCTTGAAGCCTTCATCCATAATTCTATAAAAATAGGCAGTTGTCCCTCAGCTTCTATAAAAACCGGCCTTGCCTTGCTTGCTATATTCATTACCAGTTCCGGTATATTATCTGAATCTTTCTTAACATCATCTATGTACCCATCAAGTATTTTTAACCACTGATCCAGCATCTCTAAAAAAAGGTCCTGCTTGCTTGAAAAATGGTGGTAGAACGCACCTTTACTCAAACCTGCACTCTTACATATTTTTGCAACACCTGTGGCATCAAAGCCGTATTTTGCAAAACATTTCTGAGCAGCCTTAAGTAGTTTCTTTTTAGACTTTATACCTTTTTCTCTTATACTCATCGAACCTGCTTCAATTAACATACCAACTGGTCGGTATTATTTTAGTATAAATTAAACTTCCTGTCAATAATAAAGGTGGCTTAAGAATTTACCGGTCTTTTTTCTCTTGATTCTTTTTTAAAGTTTTGCGGCGTTCATCCTTTTTGGGGGTTTTCTCCCTTACAAACAGCAGGGGGAACACAATATCGCTGGTGCAGCACGGGATCCACACTGCAAAAAATAGGAATATAAAAACTATAACAAACAGTAGCCAATTTATTTCGCCTTCCATAGCCATAATAATATGAAATAGTGAAGCCCATGTGCTGACCAATACATGCCCGGCATGGCTGATCTTGGTGGTAGGCTTAAAATAAGCAAGAGTAATACCCAAAAAAGCCAGGGGATTTATCAGCCACCATTTCTCAATAAACCCTAAATGAATTCCCTTATTGGGAAGATCAAGCATAACCTCCCCCAAAAAAGGAATCACTGAATCACTTAATGTAGCTATGCCTACAGAACCCAGGTAACCAATTAGAATTATCATCCACAAATTCTTCCTTTTGTTCCCTTTGTAGATTATATACAATGCAGTAGTTGTAAATGCGCTTAGAAATACATGTAAGGGGTGTAAGGTGTAAAAGATATTATATGAGATTCTAAATGGAAGCCTATATGACACTATCATGATTATAATTCCTGTTAAAGCTCCTAAAGAAGTAAACGGGGCATGATTTTTTAGCTCTTTAGCTATATTCTTGATCATTTATAATACCACCCCTGTCAGGTTTTATTTATTTAAATCCCTCTAATAATCATTTTAGCAAAGTTGTCAACGGATATTCCTTATAATATTTTCTCATTCATGATGATAAGGTATTGATAGACAAATTTTATTTGCTCTCTGGTTATACTTCCAGCTTTAATCATTCAGCACCAGAGGAATCAATTAAAACTTCCCTGAGATGCAATAAATTTTTCTACAAGTATCGGGTGAAATTGAGTTCCTGAACATCTTTTAAGCTCTTCTATAGCTTCCCTTTCTGAAATAGGCTCTTTATAAGGTCTTCCGGTTATCATAACATCATAAGCATCTACAATAGCAGCAATGCAGGCATTAATCGGGATATCTCTTTCTTTCAGTCCCTGCGGATAACCGGTCCCATCCCACCTTTCGTGATGAGCCAGTATATCCTCGGCTATAGGCGCGATCTGCGGGGCCGATTCGGCAATTTTATATCCTATTTCAGGATGCCTCTTTATGATCTTCCACTCCCTGGAATTTAACTTGCCTTTTTTACTTAAAATTTTATCTGGTATGGCCACTTTTCCTATATCATGAAGAGCGCAAAGCAGCACCAGCTCATCTAATTTATTCTGCGGCAGATTAATAGCTATACCGAGTTTCAATATTAATCTCTTCAGTCGCTCTGCGTGTTCTTTTGTCTCGCGGTTTTTCTCCCATAATACCCTTTCCAGCGATGCTATTATAGAATTATAGATACTCTTCCTTTCAAGCAGCTTGTTCTTGTACATATTATTTTCCGCTTCTTTTATTACATCACTTAAATTCTGGTTTATGCTTTCTCTGGTCGAAATCCCTATGGAAATATTCAGCGGGATCTTCTGATCCCTGGTCTTTGCACAGATCTTCCTTACTCTACTCTGTAACTCCCTGACATCTTCTTCTGAAGACCTGGGCATGATTATAAAGAATTCATCTTCACCCCATCTGGCAATAATATCCTCTTCCCTGGCACAGTATTTTAATATCTTTGCCAGCCTTTTTAATAATTTGTCTCCCTCTTCGTAACCAAAAGTATCATTTACCAGTTTGAGTCCATTCAGATCGCAGATTAAAAAATTCAACGGCAGCTGCCTGTCTTTGTATATGTTTGCAAGCACTTTTTCAAAATAAACCCTGTTATAAAGCTCTGTAAGCTTATCATGAAAACTCAAATATCTTATTCTTTTTTCAGCTTTCCTCTGTTCATTAATATTACCTAATATCTCTATCCTTACCAGCTCATCTCCAAGGTTTTTAACAATCCTGCCAGTGACCTCCATACTAATTTTGCTTCCGGTGCTTTTGAGCCCTTTTATCTCATAGGAGCTCTTATAATCCGTTCTTACTTTATCCATCATCACGCCCCTGAATTCCGGAGCTATAAATTCCAATAAGTTCTTTCCCACAGGAGAAGTAGAACCGCACCCAAACATAGCCAGAAAAGCATCATTTACTTCCATGATCTTACCGTTATTGTGAATAACTGCTCCCGAAAGTGAAGATTTAAACAGTAGATTAAACTTGTCTATACTTTCCTGCAGCCTGTTTTCGGCTTTCTTTTTTTGTGTGATATCCTTAATTATTATCTTAAAGCCCGATATTTTATTATCTTTGTTCTTCAACGGTCCGAAATAGACTTCCCCGAAAAGAACATCACCATTTCTATTTTTCTGCGTGATTTCTAACGGCTTGCCCTCTTTCCCGTCCAGGACTGCCTTGAACATTTCCAGATACCTGGGGATTTCCTTTGTGCTTATATTTACCCTTTTTGTAAAATATTTACCTATCAACTCATCTCTTGTAAAACCTGAAAAATCCAGTACCGCATCGTTGCATGATGTTATCACTCCTTTGCTGTCTACTATAAGAATCCCAACAGAACCTGTTTCCAGCATGCTGCCGTATTTTCCTTCATTTTCCTTTAGCAGACTTTCCAGGTTTTTATATTCCTTCTTATATTTCTCAAGTTCAATAATCTTCTGGTGCATCTCTACCAGTTTTTTTATAAGCTGTTCCTTTGTGATATTTTCAATATTCATTTCTTAAATGTATTGAAATATATACTTTATTAAAAAATAAAAGTCAGAAGTAGAATTACTTCTGACTTTTTTAATCTTAGATTCTCCCTTATATTTACAGCTAGTTTTTGCTAAAAAATAATAAAACCCCATTTAATTTTTAATAAAACCTATTTTAACTTTTCATCACTTATATTTTTATTTTCAAACACCAGAGTCTCTTCATCGTCATAGACGCCTTCCTTATCTTCCGACCTCTCTCTGATGCCATCAGCTATATTTAAATTCTTTTCAAAATCGCCCTTTATGATTTCATCACTTTCTTTTAAATTCTCTTTTTCAATTTTTCTTAAAAACATATTGAGCTCTTCCATAATCAGTCTCTTTATTCTGCTCTTAAATTCATCATACTCATACTGCAGGTAATTTATATCTTCCTCTAATTCCTGCTTCTTTCTAAGCAGTTCCCTGTAAGCTTTCTCTAGAAGCGCTTTTTTCCCACCAAGCAGGATTTCGACTTCCCTCTTCTCCTTATAATTGTCCTCTCCATTGTTTCTTCCTGACTCTGCCGTTTCATCTTCCTCTACATTACCTTTCCTCTCAAGGCTGGTAAGAAATCCTTCTAAATCTTCAACTTTTATCTTAACAGCTTCACCTTCTTCTATAGCGGGGATTCTCTTTAAAGATATCATATTTAAGATTTCCTTTTCGCTTACTCCCAGAATTTCAGAAGCTTGTTGGAGGTTGTAAAATTTGTTGCTCTCATCCATTTTTTTAAACCAAAAATAAAATCTTATAAAACTCTAATACTAGTTTTAGACAATTATAACACATCTACCGGATAAAAAAATCATCACTTTCTGTCTGCCACATAACTTCTATCTGATTATAAAAGGTATTGCAATAGCAACGACCCCTGTGAATACGACTGCCAGGATGAAAAGATTATATCTTGTATTGTAATTTATTAAAAGAGACGCATCATAGTATCCTTCTACATTCTGGTCCTTATACATCCTTAGAAGACCTCCTATAAGCTTTGACCTTGTCTGCTTGCCCTTAAGCAGCCCGAATATCACAATAAGGTTCACTACTATCACAAGAGCTACGATTACAAACATGACAATAAAAAGATCTGTCTCGTCACGGGAACCTTCAGCAACAGAAGCATTGATTCCAAGTGCCAGCAGGTTAAGGAAAATCGCAGTGATTATAAAAATGGTATCGGTACGGGTGTTTTGCTGAAGTTCTGATGTAATATGCTTGTGAACTTGTTCAATCATATGACCTCCTTTAAAATATCAGACGAAATACATAACCATAGGTTCTATTATTGTAAAACTTCATTTTCTTTTTATAAGTATATTCTTCTTAATACGAATTTCAAAGATATATTGAAAATTATAAGCGTCAAAATTTTTGTCATATCAAGTAGACAACTTCAGAACAAATAAATATAATAAAAAAATGGATCCACAATTAATAAAACCGCTTATTTTAACTTCTATAGCCGGTTTGGCCACTACTGTAGGTAGCTTAATAGGACTGGCATTTAAAAGGGAAAACGCAAAATTTATGAGTGCCGTACTTGGTTTTACAGCAGGTGTGATGATAGGAGTCTCTTTTTTTGAACTTCTTCCTTCTGGTTTTAAAGAGCTTGGACTTTTAAAGGCGAGTGCAGCTTTTCTAGTCGGTTTTATCTTTATTTTCCTGATCGATTATTTTATACCTCATGAATATATCGGACAAAAAGAAAATATAAATGAAAAGACTGATAAAAAGTTACTCAGAACCGGACTTTTTGTGGCAATTGGGATTGGTATACACAACTTCCCTGAAGGTATGGCTACCTTTTACAGTTCAATTGTAGATATTAAAATTGGGACGGCCATAGCTGTAGCCATAGCCATACATAACATCCCCGAGGGAATTGCCGTATCTGCCCCTGTTTATAAAGCAACTGGCAGCAGAGGAAAAGCTTTCTTGTGGTCATTTTTGTCAGGAGTAGTGGAACCCGTAGGAGCACTTCTTACAGCTCTGGTACTTCTTCCTTTCTTAAATTCACAGATCCTGGGCTATATGCTTTCAGGTATTGCGGGTCTTATGGTGTTCATATCAATCGATGAGCTTCTACCGGTTTCAAAATCTTATGGACACTCTCATCTACCAATAGTAAGCTTCATTTGCGGGCTTGCAGTTATGATCCTGAGTCTGGTCCTGCTGCAGTAATTTTTTAAAGCTCCTCTTCCTTAAACTTGTCCACTGCAGACTGCCTACTTTAGTGCTGCAGATGATTCAAGTTTGAATGGATTAGTTCTTATAGCCATAGAAAATAAATAGGGATAATTGTTTTTTAAATGATTCATATACATTATCCATTCGGAGACCAGTGCGCTGTATGCCCTTTTGGTATCACGTATCAAGTGATCATAATCCTCCTTCGGTATTGCTTTAAATTCTTTTCTACTTTCCAGTTCTTCTGTAAGGTGAAATACAGACCACAGTAGGTTTGTAAAAGACTCATGTTCCAGTAGATTAGGATTCTCCAGCAGCCTTAGGAGAAAATCTCTTTTTTTAATCATAAAATCCCTCAAACTTTTTAAGTTTTCCGGACTAAAATCAATATTTGGAATGTGGTCTTTAAATTTTTTATTTATGACCTTAAAGTCTCTTTCAGTCCATTTACCTATTCGGGACAGATAGTCAATAAGAACACCGCTGTTAGCATCAAAGTCTGAAAGATAGGTCAAAAGCTTGGTTCCGACTTCACTAAAGAAAGCTCCTATTACCATATTCAGCTTGGTAAGAAGGGTTCTTTTTTCTCTATCGTTTAAAAGTCCGTGTATGATTACAGTTACCAGAAATACTTCTATAGGTACAAATGCAATATCACCCAAAAAATAAATGAAGATATGGTGCATATCTCTAAATATAGTATAGTGCAAAATATAAAGCAGCGCAGATAAAGATACTAAAATTATGCCCAAGATCAGCTGCCATTTTAATACTCTCACATATATCACCTCCTAAAATTAGAAGGCCCTGCGCTAAAGGCAAAGCCTTCTATTTGCTAAAAGATATTCACTCCTGCTTACCTTAAAAATTTCCCTACAAATGGAGAGGTCTCGCCTCTTCTAAGGAAATGGCCGGATGGGCCCTCACCTAGGAATTCTGAAAACCAGCTTTCATGTTCAATCTCTTCATTGAGTATAGCCTTGGCCAGTTCGTAAGTCCTGTGGTCCTTACCCGCAGTAATATTGCATAAATGGGTATATCCCCTGACTGCACATCTTTCTGCTTCTACCAGTACTTTGAGTATTGCCATTACATCCGTGGGATCCTTGGGTAGAGCTGCAGGTGGACATGCCGAAAGATCATGAAAATCCTTCATGCTTTCCGGTAATTTTCCTCCCAGTTCATAGATCCTGGGAACGATTGCTTCAAAGTGATTCCTGTCCTCTATTCTTGCTGTTTCTGCTATTTCTTTTACTCCTTCTCCTTTAAGACCGATCAGATTTGCTCTTAGAATAGTATAATAATAGTAAGTAGTCAGTTCTGCTGCTGCATTCTTTACCAGCAGATCTACAATTTCATCTACATTAACACCCGCTTTTTCTACCACTTCTCTCGCTACCTTAGCCATTTTTTACCCCCTTTTTGTTATTTTGCTTTTTAATAGACAGCTGTCCATTTTTTATAATTAATAATAATTATTATATAGTAATAATTATTAACTTTCAACAATTATATTTAATACAAGACAATCTTCTCAGGCCAAGGATCTCTCATGGCAGCTTTCCAGGTTTTATCAATATATTGATGTGTATAAGATTGTTCGACCAGATGAAAAATATATGCTCCTTTATCTGTCAGCCTGTAAATGTTTTTATACTTTTTAAGATACTTCAGTTTCTGTCCTAAATACAATTCAATTCTAAAAAAATCTCCAAGTCTCCTGCCAAAAATCCTGAGAAAGTCCTTCTGGCCAATATTTAGATTATATGAGGACCAAAAAAGCCAGTAAAGCGCTCTTGTCCTCTCGTTAAATTTTAAACCGAGAGCAGTAGGTATCCTGTTGCCATCCAGGCATTTAATATACTCTTTAACAGAAAAAGTATTTATCTTAAATACATCCTTCAGCAGACTGGCTGCACTTGGCCCGAACCCGATATAGTTATCTCTTGTCACAGAAGAATATTTTGGTGTATTCTTCTTTGTAAAAGTCCAGACAGAGCTCCTTTCAAAACCCATTTTTTTACTGATATTCGATAAAATCTGCAGCATTTGTTTACCCGACCTGTTGCCGGATAGATTTTTTACAGTCTGCGTATAAGAAAATTCAATAAAGGGGTAAGTCGATATTTGAGTGGCGCCTGAAGCTGCAGCTATTTTAAAATCTTTTATTAAGTCTTCTTTTGTCTGTCCTGGAATACCGAATATCAGATCTACATCAATTGCCTCAAACCCGGCCTTTTTTGCTATTCTTAGTTTACCCTCACCATCTATTATTTCCCTGCCCAGTGAAATAATACAGCTGTCCTGAAAGGATTGAATGCCTATACTTATCATATTAAAACCAAGGTCTTTTATCCTTTTCAGCAGTCTTTCATTTATTTCCCGTGGGTGCAGTTCTATTGCTATATTACCTTTGATAATGAATAAGTCTTTGATAATATCCATCAGTTCATGCAGGTGATCTATCATCAGGGCAGGTGATCCTCCGCCAAAATATACACTGGTTATTTCTCTTTTCCTGCCTGCCAGCTCTGATACCAAATATAATTCTTTTATTAAAGCCCTATTAAATTCTTTTAAAAGGATCCTATCAAACTTTATTTTATAGTAGGGGCAAAATGAGCAGATTTTTTTACAAAACGGTATGTGGAAATAAAGACCTATTTTCTTTACATCAATATCCAGCCTGTCTTTAAAACTACTACTGAAAACAAAGGGCCTTATCGATCTGGCCATTAACAGCCTTAACATATTTGTAATCATTTATTGTTCTTTCCTGATATGTTTTTTACCGAAGATCTTTCAATCAAAGTAGTCTTTAAATAATTACTTAACTGTTCTACAGCTTCTACCTCTTTTTCTTTATTGTAGCGGGTACTGTTTATTACCAATATGTTATCATTCTTTGATATTACATCCTCCACACCTTAAGCGATCTCAGCTGTGAACAGATTATTGATGTTTGGAGTAAGCAGACCCACAATATTTCTTTTTTTACTCCTGAGAGCCCTGGTAATAATATTTGGTTTATAATCAAGCTCTTTTACTAACTTTTTTACCTTTTCAATGGTCTCTCTTTTTACATATCTTTCGCCTGTGAGTACATTCGATACCGTTGCAGGTGATAAACCCAGCCTTTTTGCTATATCGACTATGGTTACTTTTATCTTACCACCATGTTTATTCCTGCTCATCTCCGGTGTTCCTTTTTTTGTTTTCTACGATATCTTTTCTATTTTTATTTTCGTCCTGGACATTTCTTTCTTTGCTTCATCATAGGTCAGCAATTTTTCTTTTGCTCCCCTGTACTGCAGTACAGACCGTGAATTTATAGATGCAAGCTTTAGGGCATATTTTATACTCCCATCCTTGATCAGGCCTGCCAGAAATGAAGCCGCAAATGCGTCACCTGCGCCGGTAGTCTCTACCACTTTGACTTCCGGCGGATATAATACAAAATGATTGTTCTCACCATCCATGCAGTGGACAGGTTTTTCACCATCGGTGATGACCACAATATCCGGACCCAGATCCTTCAGTGACCTCAGAGTATTTACCTTTTCCTTTCTTCCTATAAGTATATTTGCTTCTTCATCATTGAGCACTATGACAGTAGTGTTCTTAATTAACTTATCTAAAAAGTCGACTCCTTTTTTACACAAGTAATTGCTGGCATTGAATAATATCTTAATGTTATTCTCTTTTGCATATTGTGAAAGCTTTTCCAGAGTTGTAAATGATTCTCCCATCATGCTTGTCATACAAAACCAACCGGTTTTAAGTTTTTCCAGATCGATCTCATCATAAAAAAGATAATCATTGATTCCCTTGTGGGTAAGAACGGTCCTTTTCTTTTCCAGACTGTCCAGAATGACCGAATAACCGGTCTTATTATTTTTATAATCATCCTTAAATCCCAGAAAATCGATTTTCTCTTTTTTTAATACTTCCAGTATGCTCTGGGAATGAGTATCTTTGCCTACCTTTCCAAGATATCCTGTTTTCAGTTGAAGCCTGGAAAGACATACAGCAGTATTGGTACCTCCCCCTCCGGTAAAAAAATCAAGTTGGTCTATCAATAATTTTGAACCTACAGGATAGGATATATAGTGTTCTTCATCGTCAAGTGTCTTTATATAGAATGATTTCGTCTTATCTGTATAAACAAATACATCTACAGTATTGGACCCTATTGTTATTACATCATACATTTTAATATCCTCTTTCTTGATATTTTTAATTTACTGGAATCATGCAAATTTTAAAAGCTTTTTAAAATAAGAAAGGTTTTATTATTATCTAATCATCATAACCGGAGAAATAATCAATTACGATATCTTCCTTATCTATTTTCATTTCTAACAGTGCGTTCCTTATTATTTTTACCATTTTAGGAGGGCCGGACATATAATAAACACTGTTGTAGATATCACTTACATTTCTCTTTATTAGGTCACTCTCTATTAACTGTGGTTCTATTATATAATTGATATCCAACCAGTCATTACTACTCTCAATCTTATCCAGGATCTCTTTAAAGATAATATCACTGCTTTTATTTCCGTATAGCAGGGTCACGTCCGGGCTGATACCTCTATGGATAAAATCAAGAAGTATTGACCGGTAGGGAGTAATACCTATTCCACCTGCGATAAACACTAATTTTTTATTTGTATCACTTACCACAAAATGGCCTTTGATCTCAAATGCTTCGATCCGACTCCCTAACTTAAGATTGAAAAGTGCTCTTTTAAAAGAACTTCCTTTTTTAAAATCAAACTTTGAGGTAAGCATAATATATTTTTCGTAAGGTGCGGAAGATATTGTAAAATGCCTTTTTATACCCCTGCTGTCAGGATCCTTGTGAGGTATTTCATAAAAAATAAATTGTCCTGGCTTCCAAAAGATTTCTTTTTCTGGTTTAAAAATAAAAGAAAATGAATCTTCTGCTTCCTTTATCTTTTTGATCAATTCAACTTTCATAAATTCTCCTGAGAACAAATAAAAACTTTTAAAATATAATCGGTTCCTACTATTAAAATGTCATATTGTTTTATTATGGTAAAATTAAGAGAATAAAGATCAATAACAGTTCTAATTGTTATTGCCCATTATATCAGAGATTACGTAAATTATTTATCCATGAATAATTTAAAAGAATATAAAAAGAAAAGAAATTTTAGAAAGACTAAAGAGCCAAAACCTGAGTCAAAAAAAAGAAAAGGGACCGGCCTTATCTATGTTATACAAAAACATAAAGCTACTAATCTACACTATGACCTAAGATTAGAATTAAACGGAGTCCTTAAATCTTGGGCCATACCTAAGGGCCCTTCCGCGGATCCATCACAAAAGAAGCTTGCTGTCCCGACCGAAGACCACCCCATAGATTATGCTAATTTTGAAGGGATAATCCCAGAGGGTGAATACGGCGCAGGTACCGTCATAGTCTGGGATAAGGGATCCTACAGAAACCTTAAAGATGATATTTCGCTTGAAGAGGCTTATGAAAAAGGTAAACTGGAAATTTTCATTGAAGGTAAAAAATTAAAGGGCGCCTACGTTCTTTTGAGGACCGGTAAAAAGCAGGATAAAGGCCAGTGGTGGCTGTTTATAAAAATGAAAGATAAGTATGTAGATGCCAGGAGAGATCCTATAAAAACCGAACCCGAATCTATAATAAGCGGTAAAAAAATTGAAGACATTAAAAAAATATGATAACCTCCAATCCCGGTCTTAAAATCTATATCTCATTCCATATAATCAGTTTAATTAAATGGAAACATTAAAAGAGCTTAGGGATGATAAAGATCCTGAAGAAGTATTGCGGGAAGAAGGTACAAAATAATGGGACATAAACAAAAAATATATATAGGAACATCTGGATGGAATTATACAAGCTGGAAGGGCAAATTTTATCCCGGGGAGCTTGCCCAGAAAGAATGGCTGGATTATTATTCTAAAAAGTTCAATTCGGTAGAGATAAATAATACATTTTACCAGCTTCCCAAAGAACATACCTTTAAAAACTGGGCCGATCATACCCCGAAAGACTTTATTTTTTCGGTCAAAGCTTCAAGATACATAACACACCTTAAAAAACTTAATGAGTGCGGTGAGGCTGTGGATAAATTAATAGAACACTCTTCCAGGCTTAAAGAAAAACTTGGAATTTTTTTATTTCAGATGCCGGCTAACCAAAGCAAAGATACAGGCAAATTAAAAAACTTTCTAAATCAGCTTCCGGATAAATATAAATATACTTTTGAGTTCAGGCATTACTCCTGGTTCGACGACGGAGTATTTGAAATCCTGGATAAAAATAATTGCGGCGTGGTGATCAATTCTTCACCAGATTTCCCTTTTCAGAATATTGCCACAGGCAAAATATGCTACATAAGAATGCACGGCAGTAAAAAGCTTTATTCCTCTAAATATTCGAACGGGGAACTCAAAAAGTTTGCCAAAATAATCATCAAATACCATAATAAAGGATTTTACTCTTTTATATATTTTAATAATGACATTCACGGTTACGCAGTAGAAAATGCAGACACCATGCAGAAACTTATAAGCGATATGTAGTATTTTTTCTTAATTCCTCTTTGTAGTTATTAAAATCAATTCTGCTTACTTTTCCACCGCTCGAGTATTTCTATCACTTCGGAGTCCTGGACATCGCGCCAGTTGGTGTACACCTGGGCCACAGCCTGGAAAAACGGCGGCATCTCCAGCACCACGATTTCATCAACCATATCGCCTATCTCCCGGACTGTGCTCTCTCCCGAAACCGGGACCGCCACTATTATTTTACCGGCTTCTTTATTTTTACATAGATTTACGGATACTTTCATTGTGGATCCCATCGCCAGACCGTCATCTACCAGTATAACGGTCCTGCCTTTTATCCTGGGAAGGGGCTTTGCCTTTCTCAGCGCCTTGATCCTTCTATCCACTTCTAATTTCTGTTCCCTGATTATCTCCTCTACCTCCTCTCTTGATAACCAGCTGTAGGTATCCTTCTGGATCAGGGTAGAACCGTCCTCAGCTATTGCTCCAAATCCAGCTTCAGGATTGAAAGGCAGCGGAAGTTTCCTTGATACCAGAATAGATAATTCTGCATCCAGATATTTTGCTACCTCATAGGCTACTTCTACCCCACCTCTGGGAATACCCAGGACAAGAACACTTTTCCCTTTATATCTGGCTAATTCTTTAGCCAGTTTTTTACCCGCATCTTTTCTGTCCTCAAACAAAACTGCCTGTCCTTATATCTCCGGATATCTTTAATATAAATCTCTAAGTTTTTATCTTACTTTCTTGAAAAGTCAGTTGTTCTTAAATGATGTTTCCGCCATATACATATTTTAAGCCGGCTTCTTTTCCGATTACGATGGCTTTTTCTATCTTTTCTTTTTTTGTAGGAGGAATATCGGATTTATAGGTTGGATAATAAGCGCTTATATGCCATGGAATACTGGAGTCCAGATCCGCTAAAAAATCGGCTATATTTTTTAACTCTTTATCCGAATCATTTATCCCTGGTATAACAAGGGTGGTTACTTCAATCCATATACCAAGATCCTTCATAAATTTTATATTACTCAGCACCGGTTTCAGTCTTCCCCCCATTTTATTTCTGTAAGTACGGTCGGAAAAGCTTTTAAGGTCTATATTAGCGGCATCAAGATATGGTTTTATCATCTCAAGACACCCTTCGGTCATAAATCCGTTGGTGACAAATATGTTTTTTAGCCCCCGCTTATGAGCTATTTTAGCTGTGTCATAAGCGTACTCAAAAAAAATCGTCGGTTCAGTATAAGTATATGCAATGCTCTGGCATCCTGCGCTTACGGCATCTTCCACTATCTTTCCCGGAGGGACATCTTTTCCCTCAATCTCTCCATGGTCGCTGGGAAGCTGGGAGATCTGCCAGTTCTGGCAGAAAAAACACCTGAAGTTGCATCCTACCGTAGCAATGGATAAAGATCTTGTCCCCGGCAGGAAATGAAACAGGGGTTTTTTCTCTATGGGATCTACATTTTCAGAAATAAGTTTTCTGTACACCAGACTGTACAGGACACCGCCTATATTTTTCCTGACAAAACACTTACCGGTTTTTCCTTCCTTTATATGGCAACGGTGATTGCACAGATTGCACCTGACTTTGCCGTTTTCTTTTTTCTGGTAAAGATATGCTTCTTTCATTTTATTAATAATACTATAGTATTTTTTATTTTCCTCCCACTATTTTATATTCCTGCTAATGTCTACCTCATACCGGAAAAAATTTTTCCAGGAATCATCTTTTGCACCCAGCCTTTTAGAAATATTTTCCACGATTTCTGTAATATCCTTATCATCATGGGAGCTCCGGAGGGAATAGTAAGCGGCAGCTTTATAGTCTTTGCTGTTCTTTTCAGTAGGCAAAAGGGCATTCTGCCATTATGTATGCTGGATGTCCCCTTTTATGATAGGAGGAAGAAAACTCAGAAACCTCTTCAGGTGGCCGTCTCTGAGGTTAAAAGCAGAAAAATGGAAAATCCAGAGTGTATTCTCTGCGGCACCTGCATTGATAACTGCAAACAGGGGGTAATAAAATATTCTTTCAGCAGGAGAGAATAATAAATAAAAAGTTATTGCGCATATTTATCTATTATCTTTCCTGCTTCATATCTTGAAATATTAAAACTCTGCCAGCTTTTTTGGTCCTCAAGTTTTATTTTTTTCTCTTCAAAATCTTCTATAATATCTTCAGCGATCTGCTTTTCATACGGTTCTGATGAATCTTTTACAGATACGAGGAGTTTCTGCATTTCAGGTACAGCGTCATAGGAAAGGCCCTTTAAATAATCCATATCTATCTGCCCGGTCTCATAATAACGGTTTATGTTGTTTTTTGCTATTATCACATCCACGTTTGCAAAATTCATTATTATATAGACTGCAAGTGAGATTATAAAATAAGATTTGATAATAGGTATTTTCGAATACCAGATATAAATAATATTCACAATAGAAAGAAAAAACAGCATTATCATAAAAGTCTGAACGAATACCCTTAAATAGGTAAAACCATATGCCTGCTCATAGACCAGCATCCTGTAAAACGCAGATGCAAGTAAAACAAATGTAAAAACTACAAGCAGTGTAAGAAAAGCCCTGATAGCAGTAAATATTTTTTTATTTTCTTTTTTTACAAATACAATCCCGAAAAGCAGAATGCCAAAATTAATAATCGATACAACTACAAGTTCAAAAAAACCTCTTCTTGCATATTCCGCATACGTATAAGAAGAAGGCAGGACAAAAGAACTCCCACCAAAAAGATAAGCAAACTGAATGACAGAAAATACAGCATAGATCACATTTATTAAAACAAGTATGGTAAGCAGTATCACAGGATCAAAAAACAATTTCCACTTTATTCTTTCATAGGTGGACTTCTCTCTCTCATCAAAGGCTTTAAGCAAAGACCACAGGAAACAGACAGTATAAATAAAAACTGAAATTACCACTAAAAAATGCTTGATTATCTTTGAAACAGGTATATTTACAAAAAGGTTCTTAAACACAATATCCGCAGACGATAGAAGCCATATAATAATGGCCAGAACCGGGACCGAGATTAGTATTCCTAAAAGTACCTTTGGCAGAACCCTGCTTCTGCCCTCCCTGCCTTCACGAACATTCAGCCTGAATAATGTCACAAACGGCTTATGTATAAATCCAAAAGGTACAAATACTCTCTTGACAATATCTCCTATAAACCTTATATCCGACCAGTCTGATTTATTGACCCCTGCCGCAAGAGAACTGAACATTATTACTAAAAAAGGGACGATCAGATAATTTAAAATCTTAAGTATCTGATTGGAGTAAATAAAAAAGGTAGCTGCAAGCAGTAGTATAGGAACTGCAAAAAACCATATAAGGTTGTTTAGTTTTCTTAAGGAACCCCAAAAGCTTGCTATAAATATCAGCAGGATCAGGACAACATAAACAGGATAAGAAATACCCAGCGTCTTATCATAAAAAAGGACATCGAACGAAATCCCAACGATCAATCCGTAAAGAAGAATCCAGTACTTTTTACGTTCTAATTCCATAGAATAAAGTATTAAAATCTTATTATAACTTTTAGAGTTATCGATTAAATACTATATAACTTGATATTATAACAACTTTTATATTCTAAAGATACCAGTAGTAATAATTGATTTTTTAATTAAAATCAGAATGATCCCGGTACTTTAAATTACTTTTAAATCTATGATTTAAAGAGTAGAATAAAATGAAATTTAAAAAGTGAGTTAGAAAAATGGGAAACTTAAAGAGAAACCTGTGGATTGCTGTAGATATTATCTGGTCGATATTGATGGTGGCCCAGATTGTTCTGGCCTTTTTCTTCAGTAAAGACTGGGTGTCTGCAGCCAGACCTATAGGGTGGGGATTCATTTTTCTCTCAGCGATCTTTGGGATGCTCCCCATCTTCACCTTTCGAATGAAGGGCAGGATTGAAAAAAGAAAAAGCTATATGCACACCACAAAAATAGTGACCAGCGGAATATATGCAATCATCAGGCACCCCCAGTATATGGCAGGGATACTGATAAATATAGGACTTATCCTTATCTCCCAGCACTGGCTTATAATAATCATTGGTGTCGTGTCCATGGTTTTAATCTATCTCGATGCCTTAAGAGCAGATCAGAACTTAATCTTAAAATTCGGAAAAGAATATTCAGATTATGCTGAAAAAGTACCCAGGCTGAATTTCATCGCGGGTATCATAAGGTTAATAAAAAGAAGAACAAAAGATTGATTTTTTTTATTATGAGATGCTCTTTCATTATCATCATTTTAATATGCTTATTCTTCTCAATACTTTTTCTTAACTCCTGTAGAATAGGGATTGAGGAACTCTCAGATTCAACAGAATCACAGGATGAGACTTCCGAACAGAGCCTGGGGGCAGATGAAAGCACTCTAACTGAAAATGGTGGATCAATAGATAAACCAAGAAACGATGTTATGTTTTATAATAGTGAAGTAAATTTTGCTTTTATCTACCCGCAAGATTATCTGACTATTTCTTCATATCCATACTGGCCGGTAGATTACGGAGATCTATCTCTAAATGTGAGTATAAATGCCGTAGAAGACCTTAAAGGTTCTGAGAAGGAAGCTGCAATAAGCGAAAGAGATGCCCTCGAATCAGGAGATTTTGGTCCAGACACAGATTTTTCCTATGAGCTCTCAAAAAAAGTGGTCAAGGTCAGTGATACATTTGTAAAAGAGTTTCTGGTCTTCTCGAGATACGATATCTGTGATGTAAATTTTGATTGGGAGAGCCACTTTTACAACAACGGCTACCGGGTACTGATAAAACTTACAGCTGACTCGGATAAAATAGTGGAAAGCATGGACCAATATTTTAGGTATGACGAAGCAAACTGCTTAAATAAAAAGGTATGGGATTTTGAGAAACAGGATGAGTTTTATGATAAATTGATGAGCGGTCGGTTAACGGGCCTTTCCTTAGAATGGTTTGATGCATTTGATTCTATTAGATACCTGCTTCAGATAAATGATTTCAAGGGAGCATCGGCTGGATACAGCAGGTTGATTGACAAAAGGGTCTATGAAGAAAATATCGAGGAAAAATACATCATCGATGTCTCTTATCCGCAATTTCAATCTGCTGTGGCAGGGGGATTAAACGATAGTATTGATAAAATAATATATGAGCAAAAAGTGCTCCCAATAATAAATGATTTCAAGGATGAGGTTTCTTCATATCAGGATGAAGACTTTGGCCTTAACTATTTTTTAACAATAGATTATTCTGTAGTCATGTATGATGAAAACGGGATCTCGATATATCTTGATATCTATCCCTATCTTGGAGGGGCACATGGAATGCTTTATTTTGAGACTATAAATTTCGACCTTGAAAAAATGAGCCTGGTAGAGTTAGGGGATCTCTTTACAGCCGGATATGACTATCTTGGTATAATTTCTGAATACTGCAGGGAGGACCTGGCCAGACAGATAAATGACAGAGACTTTGAACCAGATATACAGTGGCTGGAAAACGGCACAGACCCGGATAACATTGATAACTTTACAAACTTCCTTGTGACTCCTTCTGAACTTATAATAAAATTTCCGGCATACCAGGTAGCCCCGTATGCAGCCGGAGATTTTACAGTCAATATACCTTATGAAGAATTTGAAGGCAATTTAAATCCTGAAAGCATAATTGGAAAATATAATAAATGATATTTCCAAAATACGATTGTTATAAATCTCCCTTTAAGCAGTATTTTTAATAAGATAAGCTTAATCTAAAAGATATCTGATCAGCATATCGGTAAATTCATTAATTATACGTTCTTCATCAATTTTTATTTCATGAAATTTAGTAGCATGAGTAACATTTTCTATAGAGTAAAAGATCAACGCAGCTGCTGACTCGAGGTCCTTTACTCTAGCTATATTTTTAAATTTAGTTAATAAATTTAAAATTATTTTAATTTCTTTTTCTTCCTGTTCTTCCATTATTTTTCTAACATCAGGATCAAAGTACTTCATTATAGAAACTTCTCTATGAAACTTAGGAGATATATTATGAGCATCAAAAACTTTTTTTACCTGTTTGTAGATCACTTCCCTTGCATTGCTTTTATTTTTATGCAAAGCTTTATCATTCAATTCATGCTCCATGAATCTTTTAATTTCTTTACCGATATCTATTACTATTTCTAAAAAAAGCTCTCTCTTGTCTTTAAAATATGAATAGAAGCTTCCAATAGATACCTCTGCCATATCTGATATTTCTTTTGAGTTAGTATTATAATAGCCTTTATCAGAAAATAATTTCTTAGCTGCTTCCATAATTTTTCTTTTTGTTTTAATACTCCTATTTTGTTTAGGTACCCTTGTTCCCTTATAGTTATTCATTTAGTTATACTCCTGAGATATAAATATGAATATTTATTCATTTTTACTATTGACAAATATATATATAAAGTGAATAATAGTTCATATTCATATTATATATGAAAAAATTCTAAAAGCAATTTAAATTTAGTGAATCAAAGAAATTACACTTTGTTCAGAGGAGCAATAATAAATATGAGTGATTATAACAAAATCAAAAAAAGGTTTAACCAAGAGATATTAAAAGGAAGACTCAGCAAAATTGAGTTCTGGGCTATGAACAATGCTGTTAGAAGATGGCTCCAGAGGAATGTTGAGTTAAAGGTATTCCAAAGATTTTTAAAAAAACAAAATATTGACCTTAATAATAAGGCCATTTTAGATGCCGGCTGCGGTTCTGGTTATAGTACTGAAATCATATCAAAAATATTTAACCCTTCTAAAATTATCGCATTTGATTTGATGCCGGAGCAAATAAAACTTGCACAAAAAAGAAGAACAGATGCAGTTTTTATATTCGGAGTAATTCATCATGTCTGCAGTTGGAAAAAAGCATTAAAAGAAATATCAAGGGTATTAAAAAATAGAGGTGCTTTACTTATTGAAGAGCCCAGAGTTATTTTTAAGTGGAATGAATTTGAAAATGAATTGAACTCTATTGGCTACGAAATTTTGGAGAAAGCAAAACTTATGGGTAATTATTTTAAGAGTTATTTATGCATCCTTAAATAATAACCATAAATAAAGATGTATCAAGTTAACTCTTCATCTTGGATACTTTTAGAACCAAATAAATTAAAAAGATTCTTAGGAGATAATAATGAAGATCACTGTCTTAAATGGAAGCCCCAAAGGTAAAATGAGTATTACATTAATGCTGACTGGCTACATCCAGAAAAAATTCCCCGTGCATGAATTTAAAATACTAAACATAGCTCAAAATATTCAAAAAATAACCAGAGATATAAAGATTTTTAATGAAATCATAGATTCAGTCAAATCATCAGACGGAGTCCTGTGGTCTTTTCCTGTTTATTTTATGAATGTATGTTCCCAATATCAGAGATTTATTGAACTTATTCTTGAAAGAGATATAAAAAATGCATTTGAAAATAAATATACTGCAGTCTTAACGACATCGATAAATTTCTATGACAATCTAGCACATAATTATATGAACGCTATTTGTGATGATCTGAATATGAAATATGTCGGCTACTTCTCCGCTTATATGATGGATTTATTCAGGAAAGAGATAATTAGAAAAAGGCTGATCTTATTTGCCGATAATTATTTTAATGCAATAAAAGACAGTAAACCCACTATAAAAAATTATAGACCTATAACTTATAAGAATTTTAACTATTCCCCCGGCAAGCCGAAGAAGAAGATAGATACCAGAAGTAAAAAAATAATTATTTTAACAGATTCTTCAGATGAAAACACCAATTTGCAAAAAATGATTTTTAGATTCAATGAACCATTATCTAATAAAGCAGAAATCATAAATTTATATGATATTGACATCAAGGGGCCGTGCCTTGAATGCTTAAAATGCGGCTTTAATAACGTATGCTCATACTATGACAAAGACAGCTTTATGGATTTCTATAATACCAAGGTAAAAACTGCTGACATAATCATTATTGCTGGAAATATTAAGAATAGATATCTATCTTCAAGATGGAAGTTGTTTTTTGACAGAAGCTTTTTTAATACACACTCTCCATCATTTATGGGAAAACAGATTGGATTTATAATTTCTGGTCCTTTAAGCCAAATTCCAAATTTAAGACAAACTTTAGAAGCATGGATGGAATTTCAGCAATCCAATACAGTTGGTTTTATTACTGATGAATTTGGAGATTCAGAAAGAATAGACCGCCTGCTTCAAAGTTGTGCAGAGGATATTATATGGTTTTCAAATAATAATTATATTATACCAAGAACTTTTCTTGGTATAGGCGGTATGAAAATTTTCAGGGATGAGATCTGGGGTAAACTGCGTTTTATTTTCCAGGCCGACCATAGATTTTATAAGAAACATGGATTTTATGATTTCCCACAGAAGGATTTTAAATCAAGATTAATTAATGCCTTTATGATACCTCTGACAAAAATTCCTGCTGTTAGAAAAAAATTACCTAAAGTAATGAACACTATGGTCAGTAGACAGTTTAAAAGAATTATTAAGGATGGGTAAAATCTTTAAAAAATATAAACAACATCAAAATTAAAACAGTAACAGACATTATAAAAACGACTATAACTGTTTAATTATTTTATTATCGGGCTCCGAGTACGAATAAAACAATTCCTCCTGCAAGTACAATACTTGCAAAGACATAGCATATTATAACTGCTGTATTATCACTCATTTTTTTACCGAGCTTCAACTTGACTATTCTAATTATTGCGGGCGGTTTTTTGATCGCTACATAATACACAAATGCCGCGTATAATACACACGCTATCCCTCCGATCACATAACCCATTTGAATGACCTCCTTCTCTTACATTTTATATATTCATATATAATTAAAATTTTTATTGAAGTTTTCTTGCTATCCTGGGCGCCAGCAAAGCGTATACTGCTCCGCATATAGCCAGTATAATACCGATAAAAAGCAACAACTGGGGCCATGTACCGCTTTTTGACAGTATCATGTCATTTGCCCTATACGCCCAGTAAAATGGCGACCAGTAGAAAAATATCTGCCAGTTTCCTGTAACAAATTCGTATCCCGCTATAGACCCGGCCATCGGCAAAAATAAAAGTTTAACACTGCCTGCCGCTTCCATAACATCGCTGCTGTTTAAGCCCTGTATAAACCCTATCAACAAACTCAATATTGTCGACGAAAAGACAACTAAAGCCGCCTGACCTAAATTGATATCATAAAAACCTGTAATCAAAAGACATGCAATGGATGAAAAAAGCGCAACAAACATGCCCGTAAAGCTCTTGCCTAATATAAATGCTTTGCGTGAAGTAGGTGTTACGTTTATCGCACTTACAGTGTTGTCCACCTTTTCTTCAAGTATATTCATGGCAATAAGCATACCTGCCAGCATGGAAATCAAGAGCAGCATCATGTTTACCAGCATCTTTTTTAACGGTGGAACCGTCCTGCCAAATTCAATTATTTCTGAGCGGGCATCTTCCAGCTGTACATCTGATTCATACAGTACATTTAGCAGTTTAGCGTATTCCAGAATCGATTCGGGCTCATTTCCCTGAGTCATAATATAATAGCCATTATCTTTCGGCAGTATCCCGACTACATCGTCTCTTGACCTGACCCTATCTTCAACTCTTTGTTCGTCACTAAAAAGTTCAACATGTGCAAAGTCATCAAAGTAAGCTGCCTGCTTTGGATTTTCATTTTCTATCAAAGCTAGATTTACGCTGGTATCATTAATACTGGGTGAGATAAAATTGATCCCCACAGCTAAAATCAAGGGGATAATCATCATGTACAATGTTAGAAATTCGCGCATGTTTACCTTTAAATCTCTAGTAAAAATAGTCAATATTCTTTTTAACATCATTATCCCCCCTTATACGCTCAGCGTTTTTTTGAACCTAATATTTGTAATGGTAAAAATTATTATGCCTCCTACCAGAAATCCAGCACTGGTTAACAGTGGGAATGCAATGTCCCCTTTTGGCAAAATAATTTCCTTAAAACCCTGCATTAACGGGTATGTGGGAATTATTTTTATCCAAAAAGGATCCCATCCGGGTATAAAATACGCTATTGCGGGTACCATAAGCAGGATTATCAATAAATAAATAGCCCCGAAAGCTTTCGTCAGATTATTGTAAAAGCTGGCAATCAGCAAACCCAGTGAAGATGCAAAAAATCCGGTCGTAAGCAATAACAGCAGAAACAGGCCGTAGTTTATCCTAAATCCCATAATAGGCATGACTATGATCAAGCATGAGACAACTGATGTAAGCAAAATTACAAAAATCTTACTCATCAAATACTGCCAAACAGGGGATGCCGTTACTGCATAAGCCTTTATTACGCCCTCATTTTTGTCCAGGAATATATAAGACGCCATAACAAACATGCCCATAAGGCTGCCACTGAATGCAATTAATGGCGGAAGAGTATTTTCCCTGTCGTTTAGAGGTTCATAATCCGTCGACAGCGGGCGGACTTCCTGATTTTCAATGCGCTCTTCTAAAACATCTGTACTTTCATTAAACAGTATAGATATCAAATTCTTTAAACGTGTAGATTCATACCCCTGTAAATAGTATTTATAGTACGGCTGATTATTATCGTCCAGTTCAATTACCGCTCCTATAACCTGCTCAGAGTATGCAAGTGTGCGGACAGCTTCTTCGCTGTCAACAATATAGATCTCCTCTTCATCGGTTACAATAAGCTGTGCATCATATGTTTTACCATCAGCCTCCAATTCAACTTCTTCTGGCTCTATGCCGGGAACACTTTCTAATATAGTATCGGTATATATTTCTTTTGCTCCTTTCGGTAAATTTAAATAAAGATATTCTGTCGAAGTACTGCTAAAATTTTCAGGAATAGCAAATAATAAAACCGCCAGGATCACCAGGGCAAAAATCAATTCAATATAGAAGTAAAAACTTCTGGAGGCAAGAATAAGTTCCTTTTTAAAGCTGCTTAGCAGTTTCATATTAGACAAGCCCCCTTCCGGTGACTTTTATAAAGATCTCCTCCAGCGTTGCCTCCTTTGTATGCATGGTCAGGATCTCTTTACTTGCTATGATCTTATTTAGAGCGTCTTTATCCTCCTGCATTATGGTAGAAAATGTTTCCTTTTTTACATTACCATTTTGAACATACTCCACCTCTACCAACTTTTTCCCGTACTGTAGCTTTAAGTTTTTAGGTGAATCTATAAGTTTGATCTCGCCATCTACAATAAATCCCACCCGGTCGCATAATTCATCAGCTATAAACATATTATGAGTAGTCAAGAATACCGTCACCCCTTTGCTGTTACGCTCTTTTATTATGTCTTTTATATCAGCTGCTATAGCAGGGTCAAGCCCGGTAGTAGGCTCATCAAGGAACCACATACTGGGGTTATTTATCATTGACCTGGCAAATGTAAGCCGGTGTTTCATGCCCTTTGAAAATTCACCCGTCTTGATGTTTTCCTTGCCGCTCAGGCCCACTAGGTTTATTAATTCTATAGGGTCGCGCGTTTTTACATCAAATAACCTGCTGTAAAAGCATAAGTTCTCTTTTGCCGTCATTTTACTGTAGACGTTAGACTGCTCAAACGACATGCCTATTTTATTAAACATCTTCCTGGAGATATTTTTAATGTTATAGCCGGCAACAGTTACATTGCCCTTCTGAAGCTGCAGCAGGCCGGTCAAGATGCCCTGTGTCGTCGATTTACCCGCGCCAGACGGCCCGAGAAATCCAAAAATCTCACCTTTGTTTATTTCAAAATTTACATCCTTGATTGCATACCTGCCATTTCTTAAATAGGAATGATACAGTCCTTCCACTTTGATCATTGCCATTACTTCTCCCCCTTTTGCGTCCCGATGCCATTTTTTATAAAATCCAGCAGTAGATCGACTATTTTGATTATATCTTCATCGATCTTCTGCATATCAGCTTCTTCCTGCTTTATACTCTGAAAGTAATATTCCATCATAATTACATTCATCGAAGAAATAATATAACTGATAAAATCCAGATCAATATCATCTCTGATCTCATTTTTTGAAATTGCGTGTTTTAGAAGTCTGCTATATACATCCTGTGCTTTTTGTAATCCCATATCCACAACTTCTTTATATATCGGATGGCTCTTGCTTTTAAACAGCCAATTCCCTATAAGGGTAAGCTCGGGATTATCCGCAGCAAATTTAAGTCCCGATACAAACAGCTCCCTTATAAGAGTAAAAAAATCATACTGCTCGGGGTTTTCAATAACAGGCGACATATATTTTAGCTTTTTTTCGCTGACTCTTTTTATAAGATATAAAAACAGGTCTTTTTTGCCATCAAAGTATTGATAAAAACTGCCTTTTGCTATTTTACACTGTTCTACAATTCTATTAATACTTGCCTTATCATAACCAAAAGCTGCAAATTCATGGATTGCTTTTTCTTCTATAAGCTTCCTTTTTTCTTCTGGCAAGTTTTGGAAAGTTTCTTTAGGCATAGTAATCCTTTTTTCTTTTATGAGTGTGACTCCATAGTCATATGACTTTTAAGTCATATTCTATGATCCTGCTAATTTTTTGTCAAGGTTTACTAAATTCCAAAAAATAATAGATTCATAAAGTAAATTTCCTAAATAAACTTTATAATGATATGATTATTCAAACAGATGAAATTACAGGGATATCGGCGTCTCGATATTTCCCAAATATGGGAATAATTTTAAATCGCTTTTAAAGAGTGCTGATGCAGCTATGTACGATGTAAAAGAGAATAATAGAAATGATTACTGTTTATGTGGCAGTAAATAAAATTTCTCTTAAAGTTTTTCTTTTTGCTAATTCTAAATTATAGCAGGAGGAAGATATAAGTTACTTAAGCAAATTACATAATTAAGTTAGATAATTGGCTTGACTATCTAAGATTTTATTTTTATAATTAGTGAGAATAATTAAAAATTAAAATACTTCTATCCAATAGTAGTGATAAAAAACAAATAATTCTTAGCAGATATACGGGAAGTAATATGACCCTCCTATTTAATACAGGAAAATTTATATCTGAGTGGGCTTTACAGATAATTAATTTTTTATTATAGAATAATAATATTTTTCTGAAAATTCTCTTTAAATTTTAAAGAAACTTGTATAAAAATTTTATTTTTGAAATATAGCAACGGAAAAAGGGGGTGAGAAAGAAAAAACAATTGGGATTTGTCTAAATATCATATTCTGTTTTAGATCAAACAAATCTCAAATCTATTTTGTAAAAATCAGTTAAAGGAGATTGTAAAGTGAAGAAGTTTCTAATTTTTGTTTTAGTGTTAACTTTCGTAGTTTCAATGTTGCTTATTGGAACTTCCTGCAAGGAAGCTGCAGAGGAAGCTGTAGAAGAAGCAGCTGGCGCAGGAGATATCACTGTAGTTGTAATAGGTAAATCAGTACATCCATACTGGTCTAATGTTGAAACAGGAACAATGGATGCAGGAAAGGCCCTTGGCGTGGATGCAATATTCTGGGTACCGACCGAAGAAGATATATCTGCACAGATAAGTACCATGGAAACCTATATTGCACAGGGAGTAGATGGTATAGCTGTAGCTCCTTCAGACCCAGTGGCAATGGCACCATATATTAAGCAAGCTATGGATGCCGGAATACCGACAATTACTCTGGATACCGACGCTCCGGAAAGTGAACGTCTGTGTTATGTTGGAACAAGTAATAAGTCTGCAGGCGTTGAGGCTGGCGATGCTATGGTTGACCTTCTTCCTGATGGCGGAGCTGTAGGTGTTGGTACAGGTTCATTGACAGCAATGAACTCCCTGGAAAGAATTGAGGGCTTTGAGGAAGGAATTGAAGGAACAGATATTACAGTACTAGAACCTATTAATAATGATGGAGAAGATTCTACTAAAGCTCTGGAATTGGCAAACTCAACATTGGTTGCTAATCCCGATCTGGCAGGAGCCTTTGGCGTTTATGCATATAACGGCCCTGCATGGGCTAAGGCTGTCAAAGAACAGGGTTTAGTAGGAGATGTAAAAATTGTAGCTTTTGACGCAACCGATGAGCATATTGAATACGTGAAAGAGGGCGTAATACAGGTTCTGGTAGCTCAAAGAGAATATTTCCAGGGCTACAAGAGCGTTGAGTTACTGACTTTAATGGCTCAGAAAGGTATAGAAGAAGGAATGTCTGAGTATGGAGTTCCAGATTCAATGATTGTTGATACCGGAGTAAGTGTAGTTACTCTGGATAATTTAGCAGATTATGCTGATACTCTAAAGGAACTAGGTATTCCATTTGAATGGACACCTTAATCCAAATTTAGTTTAGTAACAAGCTTTTAGCGAACAGTTTTGGGTGGCTTATTTTTATTATTCTTAGTAAAATATTAACCACCCAAAACTTTTTATAAGGAAGATGAGTTAGAGATGACAAAAGAAACGCCATTGATTGAAATGAAGAATATAACAAAGACTTTTGGTCCTGTTATTGCTTTGCGGGACACCAGTCTTGAGCTTATGCCAAAGGAAGTATTGGGCCTGGTAGGAGACAATGCCGCCGGAAAATCTACTTTAATGAAAGTATTGAGCGGAGCTATTTTACCTGATAAAGGGGAGATATATGTTAAGGGGAAAAAAGTCCATATAAAAGGACCGGAGGATTCCCGGAATATGGGCATTGAGATGATTTACCAGGATTTCGCCCTTGCTAATAATCTGGACGTAGCATCAAATATATATTTGGGCCGGGAGATCAAGAAAAAATATCTTGGCTTCATCAATCTTCTGGATAAAAAGAAAATGGAGGAGGGAGCCTGCCGGGTGCTGGATCGTATTAAGATCGATCTGGAGTCAGTTAAGACCGAAGCCGAGCATCTTTCTGGCGGACAGCGCCAGAGTGTAGCTATTGGCCGTGCAACTGCTTTCGATGCACAGGTCATAATCATGGACGAACCGACAGCAAGTCTATCAATAAAAACGATAGGTGAACTTCTCGGATTGATCATGCAACTGAAAAAAAGAGGAATTTCTATTATTATAATCAGCCATCGTTTACAGGACATTTTCACTGTTTCTGACCGAATTATGGTGCTGAAGACAGGTAAAAGAGTGACTGTTAAAAAAACCAAAGAAACAAATATAGATGAGATAATCAGTCTAATGGTAAAGGACATGAAAGATAGCAACAATGAAGCACCCGCAAAGACTTTACCTATTTGTGAAAAAAAATAATATAACTAAAAGTCATTTGTTTAGTCAGGTCAGGCATCTGATTTAAAACGTTACAGTTCTTTCCTCCGACGAATAGTATCATAGGTCACTGCTATAATTAAAATGACACCAAGGACTACATCCTGAAGATAAGAAGATACTCGTATCAAAACCATACCATTTACAACAACACCCATTATGGAAGCTCCTATTACTGTTCCTAAGATAGTACCCCTGCCACCAAAGAGACTTGTGCCTCCAATTACTGAGGCAGCGATAGCCCACAACTCCCAGCTTCCTCCTGTAGCAGGATTACCCTCGCTTAGACGGGAAGCTATAATTATACCAGTAATACCGGCAATAAAGCTGCTGGCCATATAACAAAAAATTCTTACCCTATCAATATGAACGCCTGACAATCTTGCAGCTTCAATATTTCCGCCAACTGCAAATATGTACCGGCCAAGAGCAGTGAAGCGGAGAATAAAAGCTACAATGAGGGCTATAACTATTAAAACAAGAAATTGAAAGGGAATACCAAATACTTTGCCCTGACCAAAAAAGAGAAAAGATTCAGGTAACCCGGAGATAATCCAACCTCTTTTAATATACGAAGCCAGGCCTCGTGCCCACATAAGTGTACCTAAGGTAATAATAAAAGCAGGAACTCGGAGTTTAGTCACAAAAACACCGTGGAATAGACCAATAAGACAGGATACTGATAAAACAATAATAATTGATAGCCAAATCGGTAATCCCATGTCAACCATCAGATATGCAACTAACATATTTGTAAAGGCGACCATGGAGCCCAAGGAGAGGTCAATTCCTCCAGTTATGATAACCAGAGTCTCTCCAATACCCAGGAGAGCAAAGTTGCTCATCCAACGGGAGATTATTTGTAAGTTCGCAGGAATGAAAAAAACATTGTTCATGAAGTAGAAAAAGAGGCAGAGAACAACAAGTGCAATAAGGATATTTGCTTCTTTGAATTTTATTACGGATAATACTTTCTTTAATACACCGACAGACTTTTTTGAGTCATTATCAACATTATCATTTCTCATCAATATACTCCTCTATTTTATAAAATATACTAAGAGAAAATAATTAGTTAGTCAAGCAAATTATAAAAATAAGTTAAATAATTGATTTGTGTAACTGATCTTTTAATTTTACAATTGTGCTTTTTAAAATTAACAAATAAAACGAAATTTTTTCAGTAATAAAAGATATTATGGGGCTACTCATACCCCACAAAATGTGGGGTAGTTGATTAGTGTCAGAATCTTATTTTAGATCTACCTGACCTGCCCCTGATTCTTAATTTAATAGTCCTATATACTGATCTCTATTGGCGAGATTAACCCCTGGGCGAACTGATCTACATATTTCTTCCATGCCTCGTAGTCTGCAAACTGACCACTCTTGTCCCAGAAAAAACCAGCCCAATAGGAAGCCGTTTTGTCATCTGGCACCCGGGCCAACATAAGAAGATTTAACTGGTCTTCCATTTGTTTCTCAAAGAGATTGGCGTCCACTATGGCTGCCAGACCCTGCATGCCGGCATTCATTTCCATGGGTTCCCACTTGGCCAGCCAGCCCCTTTCTTCGTTCACGTCAAAACGCTCGCCTTCTACCTTCTTGAGCCCGGCGCCGTTAATAAGTCCCATTTGATTTTCAGGTTTGTAGATGCTTTGAAAGTGAGTCAGATTATGCCCGGCATCCAGAGAAATCCTTTTGACCTCAGAAACCATTACCCCGTTGACTTCAAAAGGCTCGTAAGTCAGCTCAAAAAGCACACGGATCGGACCGTTAGCTAGAGGACGTGAACTTATAAAATTCTTAGAAACCCAGAGCTTGTCTGCTGCCCACAGACCGTTACCGCCACAACCGCGGCTTAGTCCGGCTGAGTAGAAATCCCCGCCTTCTCCTGTGTCCCCATGGTAGTTATCCACCATATACCAGTCATTTATGACCATGCGGGTCGTACGCTTTGACCATATATCCACTGTACTGCTGGTCAATGGATATAGTACACAGGTCTCCAGGGTCTTTCCGTAGATTCTTAGGGCAATACGATCGTTTTCCCAGCAGAAGTCGTCGCATCTTTCTCGTACAAAGCGGCCATAAGCCCTAAACTGTTCTTTGGTATACACCCGCTTGTCACCTGCGGTGGCTGTAAAAGTCTGGGTTTGTCCAGGAGCAAAGTCAGCCTGGAATATCAGCTGGTCCGCGGCATAGTCCCCATCAGTGTCCACTGCCTGACAGAGAACCTCCTTGACGGTTTCGTCCTTGACATGTATCTTGGTCAAGTCCTTTTCGTCAAGTGCTGCCAAATCTTCGGCTGAAATCTCAATAGTCTGGTTGAGTCGTTCAATCTGAAGCTTGTTTACGGCAGTTATCGTTACTGTACTGCCACTCTTTGAAACATCTGTGTTTTCTTTTAGCATGATTTTGTCCCCTTCCTTGAGGAATGTTCTATTTCCCCGGGTCATCCCCGGTCCCGTAGCTCGGGCATTTTTTAATGATATATTTTTTTATAATTGTAGTCAATGCAATGTAAGAAAAAAAATCCTAAAAAATCTGGAAATAAATTTAATCAAATCCTTTTTTATATAATAACGTCTAATAAACTGAAAAGATTATAAAAATAATTGAAAGGACTATAAAATGGGTAATAAGAAAAATAAAATTTATATCTCTACTTTAGTGGTCTTCTGGATATTATTTGCGTTTTCCATTCTAGCATTACTAAATATTTTTATTATGAATTTAATCGACTTATTCAGTAGAGTTTCATTCTATTCTTCAGCGTTTGCGTTACCCTGCCTGGGTATAGCTCTTATTGTTCTGGCTGTAAAAGCAAATTTTACCAGGATCTCAAAAACATTTTTTATTCTTACCGGTGCTTCAGCTATCGGTATAGTTATAGGCGCAATGCTTCACAATCTTGTATATGCACTTTTCATAAAACTGTTCGGAGAAGGATTCTGGGCAGGTCTGGGCGATGAGCCGGTATTTTTTATTCTTTCCGTAATTGTATGCCCCATAGCTCTACTGGTCGGAATAATCGGCAGCATAGTTTTAATAGCCAAAAAAAGGACCACATCACAATAATAATCAGGTTTTTCACACCTTCCGGCCTGCCGTAACAATAAGAAAAGTTAAAGAACTCTATACCAAAATAACCAGATAAAATAAGGAGAGAAAAAATGAAAGTTACAAAAAATCTAGAGCTTTTCTGGGCAGCATTAGAATCTTTTCGAATGGATTAACACTCATAAATACTCTAATATAAATCACAAAATATTAAGGATCTAATAATTTAATCGTAATGATATGAAAATACTTTTAATGTCAATTGGGACCCGTGGAGATATGGAGCCTTTTTTAGCGATTGGAGAAATACTGAGAGAAAAAGGACATCAGGTAATCTTTGCCTTCCCAGACCAGTTTAGAAGTCTTGCCAAAGAATCCAATATGAAATTTGCTTCTTTAGGAACAAAATTTATTAAGATGTTGGGTAGTGAAGATGGAAAAGCTGCCCTTGGAGGGAGTGGCTCGGGATTAAAGAAACTTTTTGCAAATATAAGACTTACATTAAATTCTACAGAAATCAATAAAGAACTCATTAATAAACAATATGAAATAACTGAAAATGAAAATCCTGATAGGATTGTATATAATGGAAAAACTATTTACCCTATAATTTGGGGGTTAAATAATAGGGGGAAGACAATTCTTATAAGTCCTGTTCCATATGTGCATTATGTTAAAGATCATACTCATATTGCTTTTCATAACAACTATGGTCCTTTCCTAAATAAGCTGACTTATTCATTAGCAGATTTCGGATTGGTTATGACAGTAATGATATCGATAAAATGGTTGAAGATCACAAGAAAAATAACCCGAAAACAAATCAACAATACCCTTTTATCAAGAAAGGCAATTTATACAATCTCTCCCTTTCTTTTTCCAAGACCGGATTACTGGAATGAAAATATTAAAGTACTGGGGTATCATGAAAGAGACAAAACCATAAACTGGAAAGCGGATAAGAGTCTGGATCAGTTTATCACTAACCACAATAAGATATTGTTAATTACCTTTGGAAGCATGACTAATCCAAAACCTGAAAAAAAGACAAAGACTATCTTAGATGTTTTGGAAAAACATAAAATTCCAGCAATTATTAACACTGCTTCTGGAGGTTTAATTAAGCCTTTAAAATATGACACCAAATTGTTTTACTTTGTGAAACAAATTCCCTACGATTGGATTTTTCCAAAAATATATGCTGTGATTCATCATGGTGGTTCTGGAACAACACATCTATCCCTTAAATATGGATGTGTTTCCATGATTATCCCGCACATAATCGATCAATATGCATGTAATGATATTGTGAGTGATTTAGGTGTTGGACCTAAAGGTGTATACATCAGCAAGATAACAAATAAAAATCTCGAGCCAAAAATCGTAGATTTATTTAAAAATCAATCTTACAAGGCCAAAGCTTTGGAGATAGCAAAAAAGATGAAAGCGGAAGATTTTAAAGAAAAATTATACAAAACAATTATTGAGTAAACTATCAGGGACAGGCTGTACTTGTTATTGGCTAAGAGCAATTGAGCTCAAATTCAGTGGCTCCCCGTATTGGACACTTTTAGAACTCTATAAACATTAAAGATGTATAAATTTTAACCTTTTAATATTAAAAATAAATATATATTAAGAAAAAAGCTCATTTAAAATTTAGACTATTTTTTACTTCTTTTAGCTTTTTCATATTTTATTTATCCTATGTGATTTAATTTATATTTCACTTTATTTTTTTATTTTTTTGAACTTTATTGGCTTAGGTTCATAATCACTAAACTCCTCGCACTGCCAAACTGGAAACTGTCTTGGAAAGGCACAGTCTTTATCATGTATACATGTACTGCATAATCCTTTTTCCTCCATGGTTGTGGACCTCCTTTTATCTCCTTAACTAAAATTAACTTTACTAATAACAACTTATCCTCCATCAAGAATCTCCTCCGCTTCTTGTCGATAAGCATCCATCACATATGAAACGCCTGAAACTTTTGCTGCCTCTATAGTTAAAGCCATGATATCCTTTCTTGAAATGGTATCTATTCTGAAGTTTCTACTTCCAGCCATAATCTGCTGAAGTCCGACTTTAATCTTCTGAACGAATGTATAGACACCAATGGCACCCAAGGGGATATCTTTAATTTTCTCTCCGTATTTATCTGCCAGTTCTTCATATAAGATAAAAATTTCTTTTTCATTTTTTCCAAAATCAGATACCGTCTTTGGCAACTTGTCACTTTTAATCCACTCTCCGATATTTTTACCAACCATCCCCGGTATCATTAAGGCACGACCCATGCAGACCGCTTTTACATATGGTGCTCCCATTGCTAATACTTTAAATATATGATCCTCTGTAGAAAATCCGCCAGCAATTGCAATATCAGGTACTCGCATACCTTTCTTTGACAATTTTTCACAAAATTCATAGGTCAAAGACTGTAGATAGAAAGTTGGTATACCCCATTCCTCCATCATTCTCCAGGGACTCATTCCGGTGCCACCCGGCGCTCCATCAATAGTCAAAAGATCAATCTCAGCCTGTGAGGAATACCGTACAGCCATAGCTAGCTCTCTCATAGAATAAGCTCCGGTTTTAAGAGTTATACGTTTAAAGCCAAGATTTCTTAAGCGCTTAACTTCATTCAAAAATGATTCTTCGGAAACAAAACCTAATCTTGAATGGCGTTCGAATTCCTTTATAGCACCATCCTTGAAAGCTTCTTTATTTGCATGGACAGATGGATCCGGGGTAACTATATAGCCTCTCTTTTGAAGTTCAAGTGCCCGCTCCAAACCATTGACTTTTATTTCACCGCCGATACACTTAGCACCTTGTCCCCATTTTAGTTCTATTGCTTCAAGTTCATGCCTCTTTCTTACATACTCGGCTACACCCAATCGCGTATCTTCTACATTCATCTGTACTAATATTTCACCATGCCCCTGGCAAAACCTCTTATACGTTTCTATCCGGCGATCCATATCTGGAGATTTGCTGATCTTGCCATTTTTATCAAGTTCAAGGCCAGGATCAATACCGCAAACATTCTCTCCGCAAACTAAAGTAATACCAGAAATAGCAGCTCCAATCGCAAAATGTTCCCAATTCTTCCTAGCTATTTCCGTTGAACCAAGCGCTCCAGTAAAAATTGGAACACGCATCTTGACCTTAGTATTCCAACCATATTCTGTTTCTGTATTTACATCGGGGAATTTCGTCGTTTCAGGACCAGCATGAACATCCTCTGGAAGTCCACTTGCACCCAATGCATATCCTTGAATATTAAGATGTGAATAATCTATAGGATAGTCCTTATCTGCTCCTGCAGTCATCTCCCCATAAGGACCTGGGTAAATTACCTCTCGACCTCTAAACGAAGCTTTAAATATTTCACAATTACCCCTACATCCATCAATACACCGGGAGCATATACCTGAGCTTGGTACAACATTTTTAGAACGATTGAATGTCATTGTAGCATCGTTTGAATTAGGTCTTTGTAAATTCATATTTTCTCCTCTCTCCTTTTAAACTCTTTTATATTAATTCATAAGTTTTTAACTACTTTAATTTTTTTATTTCTGATGTCAGAATTATTGCATCTGCTACCTCCCGCATAGTCTTTCGATGATCCATACTAAATTTCTGAATCTTAAGGTAAGCATCTTCTTCTGTTAAACATTCATCATTCATTAAAATACCTTTAGCACGTTCAACTCTTTTTCGAACCTCTAATTCTTCCTGAATCATCCTGCTTTTTACTAAGAGCTCCGTATTCTCAATAGCAACGGCTGCCTGATTTGCTATAGATGTTAAGATGTCTATCTCAGTCTCTGTAAAATCATGAGGTGATGACGTGTAACAACTAATTACTCCGATTACCTTTCCCTTTACTGCCAAAGGAACACATAGGAGTGAGCATAGGTTTTCTTTCTTAGCTATTTCTACATATTTATATTCTTTGTCTTTAGTAACATCTTTAATAGTAATTGGCCTATTTTCCATTGCTACTTTACCGGCAATTCCTTCTCCCAACTTTAAAGGAGACTTTTTGTTATACTCTTCACTAACACTCTGAGTAGCTCTTATTACAAGCTCCCCTGATTTTCTATCAATAAGCATTAAAGAACATATATTTGAACACATCACCTGTGCGGTTACTATCACTATCAAGCTAAGTATGTTTTCCAAGTACGAATCTGAGACAATAGCCTTACTTATCTTTGATAATGCCTTAATTTGTTCTTCGTAAGATATTTCGCCCGTAGTAGTCTACCCTCCCAAATTTAATTTACAGAGCCTAAAAATCAATTTAAATAAATCCTCTTCACTTTCTTTTTTCAGTTTGTTTCTTTACTTTAAAAATAATATTTCTAAGCTAAACTTCATATTTTATATCTATCACCCTTTTGCCCTATATTTAAAATAAAAAAAACGCCCTCTTTAACCCCAAAGGTAGCATACTATGCTACTTAAAAAGGACGTCTTTATCCAGTTTTTTTTAACTTTAAAAAAAGGGCTATAAAATAAAAAAAGCGTCCTCTCGAACGCTCACTGTTCCCTTTTTTAAAGCACTAACATTGTGCTTTACTTTATAAATGTATCATAAGACCTTGAAGATTGTAAAGTTTTATTTTTATATCCTTGTGTTTTCATTTTTATCGCTTTTATTGGTTCTCAACTGCAATAGCTGCTTGATTTGCCCCGTTTGTTGGTGAAGAACCTGTATTTCTTATAATAGCTTGAAGAGTCAGTGGCTCCCCGGGTAGGACTTGAACCTACAACCCTTCGGTTAACAGCCGAATGCTCTACCATTGAGCTACCGGGGAATTGGGTTTACATGATAAGCCATTATAGTATATAAGAAGTTTATTTCAAGGTCTAAAGATAGTATTGTCATAGCAAAGTAGAAATGTCCTCTTCTTAGCAAAGTAGAAATGTCCGGTTTTATATTTATTAACGGAATTATCCCTTGACATACTGTTAATTTTATAGTACACTACTCTTATAATAAACAATATTATAGGAGTATAAGATGAATTATAAAGAATTTATGAAAAAATTCCCAGATGAAAAAAGTATAATTGATTATTTTATGGGCATTAGGTATCCAGACGGTATTAAGTGTCCATATTGTAAGAATGAAAAGGTATATCAGAAAAAAGAAAGATTAAAAGTATTTGATTGCAATTTCTGCGGTAGAAGTTTTTCGATATTTAAGGACACTATATTTGAAAAGACAAGCACGGATTTACAAAAATGGTTCTTTGCAATTCATTTAGTATTAAATGCAAAAAAGGGTATAAGTGCCTTACAGTTACAAAGAGAAATAGGAGTAACATATAAAACTGCATGGAGAATGTTACATCAGATAAGACAGGCTATGGAAGATAGAAATAATGAAGATTTCTTTGATACCATAGTAGAGATAGATGAAACTTATGTTGGCGGAAAGCCAAGAAAAAAGAACAAACATAATGATATGCCAAAGGGTGGAAGTCTAAAACGTGGTAGAGGTACAAAGAAAACCCCGATAATCGCAGTAGTAGACAGGGAGGAAAGAAAAGTATTTGCAAAAGTAGCTAATCCTAACAAAAGAGGTCAAAAACTTACAGGAAGGCAACTGATAGATATACTAAACCAAGTTTGCAAGGGTAAAAACGTTACTGTAATATCTGATGAATACAGGGGATATAATAGGTTAAAATATACTGATTATATTCACTTAAAGATTGACCATACCAAAATGTTTGTGGATAATGATATCCATACTAATACAATAGAGAGTTTTTGGGCTATCGTGAAGCGCGCTTTTTATGGTACATATCACAGAATATCAGTTAAGTATCTGCAGACATATATTAATGAGATTAGCTTTAGATATAATCATAGGAATATAGATAGTAGTTTTGATTTGGTATTGAGAAATGCTATATTAATTTAAAATATTGACATTATACCAAAAATGGTATAAATTATGAACTGGAAAGTTAATTATTATTTAACGGGTTCTGGTAAAAATCCTGTTTTTGAATATATTCAATCGCAGGAAGTTACAAGAATTAACAGTATTAATAATGCTTTAATATTACTTGAAGAATTTGGAATAGAAGAATCTCAATTAAAGGCAAGAAAACTAAGGGGGAGGGCTTATAAGGGATTACACGAACTAAAAATTGATAGTAGCAGAATAATTTATTTTTTGCATACTGGAAGAGAATTTATATTAGTTCATGCATTTACTAAAAAGTCCAATAAGACCCCAAAAGTTGAATTAGAAATTGCACGAAAAAGAATGGAAGATTGTTTAAGGTGGTTAAAATGAAAAGATTTATTTCTAGGGAAGAAGTAGAAAAAATATTACTTCAAAATCCCGAATTTGTTAAAGAACATGAAAGAACCGAACCAGAATTTCAGGCATTAAGGCAACTTATTCTTTTAAGGAAAATAAATAAAATTAGTCAACAAAGATTAGCTGAAATTATAAATAGTCGTCAATCACATATAGCAAGATTAGAAACCGGTGAAGTTTCTCCAAGCCTTAAGACACTCAAAAGATATGCTAGCGGTTTGGGCTACGCTTTAGAACTTAATTTAATTCCCTTAAAAGTAAGAGAGGAAACCATACCTTTATTTAACCAAGATTTTTTAAGTATTTGAATAATTAAGAATATCATCAAATAGGATCATAGAAAAAATTTAAGACCCATTCGGGTCTTTTTTATTTGGAGGTAAAATGCAAAAGATAATCAACTATTTAAGGTATAAATTAATTAAATTCTTATATCCCAAAAAAGTTAAAAGTAAAAATATCTCATGGGATTGGTTAAAAGATTGAAACTTATTCCTTAAAATCATTCTTTGCCAATGGAACACATTTATTGTCTATTGTTTCAGCTAAAATAATTATAACTTCTTTTAGTAGTTTGTTGTATTCCATCTGCATTTCTTCGTTGTTTAGGGATTCGGTTTTTTTAAGAAGATTTTGAAATCTTGCTCTAACTTGTTGTTCAATAATACCCATTGGGTATAACAGGTCTAAAGATAGTATTAATGTTCGAGGAAGTCTCTCAGGGCTCCGCTTCTGTTGGGATGCCTGAGTTTCCCCAAAGTCTTTGATTCTATCTGCCTTATTCTTTCCCTGGTGACGCCGAATTCTCTTCCCACTTCCTCAAGCGTCCTAGGATGGCCGTCCTGCAGGCCGAACCTGAGCTGGATGACCTTTCTTTCCCTGTCATTTAATGTATTTAGGACTTCCTGAAGCTGTTCCTGAAGCATGGTAAACGAAGCAGCATCTGAAGGCGCCTCAACATCCGAATCCTCTATGAAATCCCCCAGATGGCTGTCTTCCTCTTCACCTATAGGAGTCTCAAGAGATACAGGCTCCTGAGATATTTTCATTATCTCTCGTACCTTCTCCGGAGAAAATTTCATCTTCTTTGCTATCTCTTCTGGAGTGGGTTCCCTTCCTAATTTCTGAAGTAGATACCTTTGTATTCTTATCAGTTTGTTTATTGTTTCTACCATATGCACCGGAATCCTTATTGTCCTTGCCTGGTCTGCTATAGCCCTGGTTATTGCCTGCCTTATCCACCAGGTGGCATAGGTAGAGAACTTATATCCCTTTTTATAATCAAATTTTTCAACCGCTCTTATAAGTCCGAGGTTTCCTTCCTGGATCAGGTCCAAAAAGAGCATGCCTCTTCCCACATATTTTTTGGCAATGCTTACCACAAGCCTCAAATTTGCCTCAACAAGCATCATTTTAGCTTTTATATCGCCTGCTTCGATCTTCTTGGCGAGATGCACTTCTTCAGAAGCAGTAAGCAGCCTTACCTTACCTATTTCCTTAAGGTACATCCTGACAGGATCATTTGTAGGCGACTTTATGGTAAGGTCCAGTTTTCTGTTAAAAACCCCTTCACTCCCTTTCTTTTTGGTACTTTTAATATCAATATCCTCATCCTCTTCGCTTACAATCTCTATTCCAAGGTTCTGAATAACATCATAGATGTTTTCTATCTGCTCCTTGTTGAGTTCTATATCCGAAAGAGTCTCCGTTATTTCTTCAGTAGTCAGAAGACCATCAGCTTTACCTTTATTGATAAGCATCTTTACTTCTTCCAACTTAAATTCCGACCCTCTTTTCATATTTAAATTCTCCTCTAACTTAAAGTAACTTCAAATTCATTTTTTCTTTCTCCAGTTCTATAAGCCTCCGGTACAATTCGTCATATTCGGAGGCGGACTCATCTTTGTCTATACCGCTGCCTGCATTTTTATTTTTTTCATATTCTATCATTTTTTTTCTGATTTTTTCAATTTCTTCGGAAATGCGGATCCCCTTTAGGTTGCTTATAATCTCTTTACTCAATTTTCCTAAATCCTGGTCTTTGAAATACTGCTTGCTGAATAAAATGAAATTATATAGCCTTCTCACCTCTTCATTCTCTACTGCACCTGACGTAATTTTTATGGGAAAGTTTATCTTTTTATTATCCTCTTTTGCTTTTCGGATTTCATCCCTTACAACTAGATAAAGCTCCCTTGTATCATCAAATCTAAAATGATCAGGGCCCAGGCTCAGAAGCTCGTCTATTTGACCTCCCAGCCCGTTTATTATAAGCTTTAACGCTTCAATTTCTATTTTCTTTAAAGGAACTACATCTTCACCTACAGATTTCTTTTTTTCAATGTCATTATCTCTATCCCAATGCAAAGCTCTGTCTTTTTGTTCATGCTCTTTCTTCAACATCTCTTCCAGAAGCAGGCTTTCCTTAAGATTTAATTTATAGGCTACCCTTTTTATGCACTCCTCCTGTATGATCCTAGAGGAAAGAGTGGATATGAATCTGGTTATATGGTCACTGGCTTTAAGTTTTCCGGCTAAATTATTTATATCATATTTGCTGATTATCGCATCAAGGGTAAAATCAATAATACCTTCAGAACTTTCTATTTTATCTAAAAAAACATCTTTTCCCTTCTTGAATATAAAATCTGCAGGATCGTAACCCTCTTCCAGTACCGATACTTTTATATTTAAATTATTTTCGTAATATAGATCCAGCCTTTCATTGTACTCTCTCAGTCTTTCAATCCCCTTAAGAGAAGCGCTCATCCCCGCCGCATCGCTGTCAAAAACCAGGACAATATTCTTCGTAAATCTCCCTAACAACTTTATCTGTTCCGACGTAAGGGCAGTACCCAGGCTCGCAACTGCATTCTTTATACCTTGCTGATGCAGAGCCATAACATCGGTATAACCTTCGACTATAAGTACCTCATCTGCCTCCACAATATGTTTTTTTGCCTGAAAGATTCTGTATATGTTTCTGCCCTTGGAATAAAGGATGGTCTCGGGCGTGTTTATATATTTTGCCTGCCTGGTAGCTGTCTGGCCGGAGTCCGAAAGGATCCTCCCTCCAAAACCTATTGTCTTTCCCACTATATCTTCAATGGGAAATATTACTCTGTTTCTAAACCTGTCATATGTCTCCTCTTTGCCTCTCTTACTCTCAATACCGAGCCCGCACCCGACTATTTCCGTTGTCTTATAACCTCTTTTTTTGGCAAAATTTGAAAAGGCATTCCAATCGTCCAGGCTGAACCCAACATCGAATTCAATCAACGTTTTCTCGGTAAATCCCCTGTTTTTCAAATAATTCAGTGAAGGCAGCCCTTTCTTACTGTTAAAGAGTATAAAACTAAAATACTTCTTGGCAAGTTCGTTTAACTCTACCAGCCTGTTTTTCAGTTTTGAAGGCTGTGCAGAGCCGCTGTAAACATACTTAAGGTTGTACCCTATCTTCTTTGCCAGAAATTCAACAGCCTCTATAAATTCCATATTTTCAATCTTTTCAATAAAGCTTATTACATCCCCTCCTTCTCCACAACCGAAGCAGTGATAGAGCTGCTTTGAAGTATCAACCGTAAATGAAGGGGTTTTTTCTTTGTGAAAAGGGCAGAGCCCGGTATAATTCCTGCCGGTTCTCTTTAACTTTACATAACCTGAAATAACGCTGTGGATATCCGCTTTGGATTTCAGTTCTTCTACTTCGCCAGCCTTTAAACTTCTGTTCATTTCCTTCTTAAATAATAATAGTTATATATCCGAAAGGACTTACTGGAGATTACTGACCAGATCTACTTTGATCATTAAATGCTTTATTTATTTTACCACTAATATATTATTTATTAGAGAAGTTATTCAAAGATTTCTGGTAAATTTTAGCTATTTTTTTTCTCTTTTTCCTTTAAGGCAGCATGTGCAGCAGCCAGTCTGGCAATAGGGATCCTGTAAGGTGAACAGCTGACATAATCCATTCCTACCATATGGCAGAATTCCACAGAACTCGGGTCTCCGCCGTGTTCCCCGCAGATACCTATCTTTAAGTTCTTTCTTACCTTTCTGCCTTTTTCCACAGCCATTTTGATTAGCTGACCTACACCATCTTTGTCAAGGGTAGCAAACGGGTCCTTATCCAAAATCCCTTTTTCCAGATAATCAGGAAGAAATTTACCCGAGTCATCTCTTGAAAATCCAAAAGTCATCTGGGTAAGGTCATTTGTCCCGAAGCTGAAAAACTCAGCTTCTTTTGCAATCTCATCAGCAGTGACACAGGCTCTTGGGATCTCGATCATAGTGCCCACCTTATAGTCAAATTTAAGGTTCTCCTTTTTCATTATACTGTCTGCTATCTTTATTATCTGTTCTTTTAGGACTTTTACTTCTCTTACGGTCCCGACCAGCGGGATCATCACTTCGGGTTTTACTTTATATTTTTTCCTTATCAGATCCACAGTAGCTTCAAATATTGCCCTTACCTGCATTTCAAGGATCTCAGGATAGGTAATGGAAAGCCTGCATCCTCTGTGCCCCAGCATCGGGTTTATTTCATGAAGAGCATTAATAGTTGCCTTGAGCTCATCAAATTTCAGTCCCAGTTCCCCGGCTATTTCCTTTATATCTTCATCTTCATTGGGTAAAAACTCGTGAAGCGGCGGGTCAAGCAGCCTTATTGTCACCGGCAGATCATTCATTACTTTAAATATCTCTATAAAATCTTTTTTCTGCATCGGCAGAAGTTTTGCCAGGGCTTTCTCCCTTTCTTCCCTGTTACCTGCTACTATCATCTTTCTTACCTCTTTTATCCTATCTGCCTCAAAGAACATATGCTCAGTCCTGCAGAGACCTATACCCTCTGCACCAAAACTTATTGCCACTTTTGAATCATTGGGAGTATCAGCATTTGTCCTTACACCGAGTTTTCTGTAATCATCGACCCAGCTCATAAATTTCTTGAAATCTTCACCCAGCACAGGATCCACTACCGGTATTTTTCCCACAAAAATTTCTCCTGTGGAACCATCAAGTGTGATCCAGTCATACTTTTTTATCTGTTTGCCGTTTACTTTAAAATATTTTTTACTCTCAAAAACCTTGATATCCTCGGCACCGGCTACACAGCACTTTCCCATACCTCTTGCAACCACTGCAGCATGAGAGGTCATACCGCCTCTTGCGGTCAAGATTCCCTGGGCAGCAGCCATGCCCTGAATATCCTCAGGAGATGTTTCCGTCCTTACTAAAATGACATTTCCGTTCTTTGCTTCTTCAACAGCACTATCCGCGTCAAAAACAACCCTGCCCAGTGCCGCTCCCGGTGATGCTGGTAGACCTTTGGCAAGTAGTTCCGATTTATGTTTAGCTTTTATATCAAGCTGCTTATGCAATAACTGGTCCAGCATCTGAGGTTCGACTCTGGTCACCGCAGTCTTCTTATCTATATACTTCTTATCGACCATATCTACTGCTATCCTTAGCGCTGCTGATGCTGTTCTCTTGCCGGTCCTGGTCTGAAGCATATATAATTTGCCTTCCTGGATGGTAAATTCAACATCCTGCATATCCCGGTAATGGTCTTCTAATTTTCTCCTTATATCTATAAGCTGTTTGTAGATATCGGGCATTTCCTTTTCTAATTTGGAAATGTGCTTGGGAGTCCTTATTCCTGCAACTACGTCTTCACCCTGTGCATTCATAAGATATTCACCATAAAACTCGTCTTTACCAGTCGCCGGGTCTCTTGTAAAAGCCACGCCGGTTCCCGAACTCTTGCCCATATTCCCGAACACCATTACCTGTACATTTACAGCAGTACCAATATTGTGAGGAATGTCGTGGAGGTTTCTATAAGATATGGCCCTCTTGTTATTCCAGGAGCCGAATACTGCATCAATTGACATTTTCAGCTGTTCTCTTGGGTCCTGGGGAAAGCTTTTCCCCTTGGCTTTTTTTATTATTTTCTTATAATCTTCTACCAACCCCTTTAGATCCTCAGCATCAAGTTCGGTGTCATATTTTACCTTTTTCTTGTCTTTTCTGGCCTGGAGCGCTTCCTCAAAGCTATCATGTTCCACTCCCATTACCACATCACCGAACATCTGGACAAATCTTCTATAGGAATCCCATGCAAATCTTTCATTTTTCGTTTTTTCTATCAGGGCCTTTATAGTCTTATCATTCAAACCAAGGTTCAGTACCGTGTCCATCATGCCGGGCATCGAGATAGCTGCCCCCGATCTGACAGAAACCAGAAGCGGATTTTCCTCATCTCCAAAAACCATTCCCATTTTTTCTTCCAGTTTTTTTAGATTTTCATCAATCTGGTCATCCATGCCTTTGGGATACTTCTTGCCTAATTCATAAAACAGATTACAGACTTCTGTAGTTATGGTAAAGCCGTAAGGTACGGGCAGTCCTATATTGGTCATCTCTGACAGATTGGCGCCTTTTCCTCCCAAAAGATTTTTCATCTCTTTTTTGCCTTCACCGAAGAAATACACATACTTCTTAGAAACCATTTCCATCAATCCCCTTTAGAAATTAAATTAATAACAAGATAAAAATTTATAAAAAACAAACCGACATATGATACCAGAAAAATTAAAAAAAATTAAGGGTAAAAAAAGCTAAAAAACTCTAACCCCTGTTATTACCCTCTATGATCAGCTTTGAAAAATCTGCAAACATTAGATAGAGGTCGACTGCCTTCCTGACCAGATTGATCCTGTTTGCTCTTATCTTGCTGTCCTTGTCCATAACCAGGACATTATCAAAAAATAGATCTACAATTCTACCGAATTCTTCAAATTCGGAAAGAACTGACCTGTAGTCTTTTTTGGATATAAGCTCTTTGACACTTGATTCATACCTGCCTGCTGATAAAAACAGCTTTTTTTCATGCTCTTCTTTAAAAAGCTTTGGGTCCACTCTTCCGGATTCTTTATTACCTGTTATATTCTTACACCTTATCATAGGGAACGCCAATCTCTTAATATCACCAGCCGATATAAATTTTTGTAGTGCTCTGTACCTTAAATCAATATCCGTAATAGAAGAACATCCCGAACCCAGAATCGATTCCAGAATATCTAATCTCTTTTTTCCTTTTTCCAGCAGGAAGCGGTATCTTGAAACAATAAAGTCTTTTACATCTAAGATTAACTGCAGTTTATTCATAATTTTTGGCTTAAAAGATTTTGCATACAAATCCAGGTTGTATTTCACTACAACCGCAAGATCAAAATCATATTTTTTTTCAAGTGTGGAAAGCACAATACCGGAAGCTTTTCTCCTGAGGGCAAAAGGATCTTCGGAACCGGAAGGGATCTTCCCTGCCATAAACATCCCTGTTATGGTATCTATTTTATCAGCGATCGACAGCAGCATCCCTGTATCTGTCTTGGGCAGGACATCACCGGAAAATCTTGGCAGATAATGCTCAAATATCGCATCCGAGACTTCTCTGCTCTCACCCTTCTCTTTTGCATATTCCTTGCCCACCACTCCCTGAAGCGCAGGAAATTCCACCACCATATTGGTCACAAGGTCGCACTTGCATATCATTCCTGCCCTGGCAAGACGAACCGATATATCTTCTTTAAGCCGGGTCTTAGGATCACCTAAAAACTTTGCGATATACATACTTACTTTTTTTATCCTTACCGCCTTGTCATATATACTGCCGAGGTTAGAAAAGAAGACCACACCTTTTAACTTATCTATCCAGTAAGCAAAATCATGCTTTTTATCCTCCTCATAGAAGAATGCTGCGTCGCTTAACCTGGCCTTCAGCACCCTTTCATTACCTTTCTTTATCTCGCCGTTATCCTTTATTCCATTCTGCACGACAATAAACCTGGTGCTGACACTTCCGGAACTGTCCAGAACTGCAAAATACCTCTGGTGGTACTGTATTGCCTCAATTAAAAGCTCTTTTGGAATATAGAGAAATTCTTCCGGAAAGCTGCCGGTTATAACATTTGGGATCTCAACCAGATTTACCACATCATCGATTAAATCCTGGTTTAAAACGACCCTGTAATTTCCTTTCCATACTTTTTCTTCAATCCTCCTTATCTGCTCTAATATCAGTTGTTTCCTTTTTTTAGCATCCACTATTACTTTCCCTTTATCTCTGAGTAGCTTAAAGTAACTGTCTGAATCCTTTACGGTAATGGGTTCCGGGCTTAGGGTGCGGTGCCCGAATGTAATATTTGAAGAATTTAAATTAGCCAGTCTGAATTTTATTACCTTATCACCGTACAGAGCCAGTATCCACCTTATGGGGCGGGCAAACTTAAGGTCATAATCCCCCCAGGTCATCTGTTTTCTGAAGGTTATGGCAGGTATTGTCTCCTTCAGTATTCCAGGCAGGATATCCACAGTTTTTTTACCCTTCTCTACCATCCTCTTTCCCAGATATACACCCTTGCCTTCGACTTTTATCTTCTCAAGCTCGGAGACTTTGAGACCCAGGCTCTTTGCAAAACCCTCTGCAGAGCGGGTTGGATTACCGCTCCCGTCAAATGCAATCTTTTCCAGGGGGCCGGTAACTGTTTTCTCCTCGGATCTCTGCATATCGCTCAATCCCTCTACCACTGCTACCAGCCTTCTCGGCGAGCTGTAAGTCTTAAGATCAGTAAATTCCAGCCTGTTTTCAGCAAGTTTATTTCCAAGAATTTTTTCAAGCCCTGACGTTCCCTCGTCAGCGCATGAAGGAGGCAGCTCTTCGGTCCCGATCTCAAAGACTAACTTTCTTTTCATATTTATTTACTATCTCTTTTTTAACAGGGGATACCCCAGCTCTTCTCTCTGCTTAAGATACTCAGAGCACAGGATCTTGGCAAGATTTCTTACCCTTGCAATATATAAAGTCCTTTCTGCCACACTTATTGCTTCTCTTGCATCAAGCAGATTAAAAACATGCGAGCATTTAAGGACATATTCACATCCTACGAAAACAAGCCCCCTGCTTATGACTTTTTTAAATTCTTCTTCATATTTTTTAAACAGATCCACAAGCATATCCACAGTAGCTATTTCAAAATTATAGGCAGACCACTGCTTCTCAGATTCAAGATGTATTTCCCCATAGGTAGTGCTGTTGGACCAGTTTAGTTCCCAGAAACTGTCCTTGTCCTGTAGATACATTGCAATCCGTTCCAACCCGTAAGTTATTTCCGCTGAAACAGGCTTGAGAGCAAGGCCTCCCATCTGCTGAAAATAGGTAAACTGGGTAACTTCCATTCCATCAGCCCATACTTCCCAGCCCAGGCCGGCAGCGCCGATCGTCGGAGACTGCCAGTCATCTTCCACAAATCTGATATCATGTGATTTCAGATCAATTCCCAGGCTTTTAAGGGAACCGAGATAAATGTCTATTACATCGTCCGGAGACGGCTTCAACAGCACCTGGAACTGGTAATAGAACTGGGTCCTGAAAGGATTTTCACCGTATCTTCCATCCGTAGGCCTTCTGCTTGGTTCGACATATGCAACATTCCAGGGTTCGGGGCCAAGACACCTCAAAAAAGTATCGGGGTTGAACGTTCCAGCCCCCTTTTCCAGATCCATAGGCTGTTTTATAATACAGCCGCTGTCAGCCCAGTATTTCTGAAGATTAAAAATGATGTCCTGGAAATTCATAGTTTCTTATTTTAATAATATTAATTTTAATAGTCAATTGTACCAGGCAACAATAAATCAATATTACAGCCCTATTTTCTTTAGATATTTGAAACTGTCCACATTACATTCTGTGTGATAGACTATATAGTTCTCTATCAGCCTGTACATTTTTTTAAGTGTGTGGGGATTTACTTCAATATCCCTGAAATCCTCGATCTTGAGATTAAAAAGATCGCATAAAAACCTGTAGTCCGATGCACTCAATACCTCTTTGTTTGCTGTAAAATTAGCACATTTTTTACAGAGAATTCCCCCGTCTTTGACCGAAAAGTATATCTTATGCTTGCCGAAAGAATATAGATCGCTTAAATCCTGGTTGCACCTGCTGCAGTTTTTAAGAAGCGGTATATATCCTGTGACCTTTAAAAATTTGATACCAAAAAAACACATTGTTTTTTTCAGTGATACGACGTCCTCCGGATCCATGCTGTCAATCTCATTAAAACAGACATAGATCAATCTAAAAAGAAGCGGGGATGAATCCCCGCCTGAAGCCTGAGTTTTCAATATTATTTTGCTTATTATCTCGCAGAAGACAAATTTGTAAAAATCCAGAGCTATATTTTTAAAACTTTTTATTATTTCTGCCTGATTTATGACATCCAGATTTCTTCCCCTGGAAAGCTCCATATCCACAAGATTAAATAGTTCAAGCTTGCCCCTTAGTTTACTATGTATCTTCCTTGCTCCCTTGGCTACAGCACTTATCACGTCTCCGTCATAGGAATACATCTTAATGATCTTGTCCGATTCCCCTAATTTATATGATTTTAATATGATAGCCTTGGCCTTATAATACGACATTTTTACTTGTCAAAAATAGCACTGTACTCTTTGATTATATTTATTCCGCTGCTGGTCCCGAGCCTTGTTGCTCCTGCATCTATTAAAGCCTGAGCATCACTAAATGTCCTTATTCCACCTGATGCCTTTACTCCTATATTTCTTGTAACGACTTCTCTTATAAGACGGATATCATCAAGCTCCACGCCTTTTACTCCAAATCCGGTAGATGTCTTTACAAAATCAGCACCTGACCTTTCAATAATGGAACACACTCTTTTGATCTCATCCCTGGTCAAGATCGCAGTCTCTATTATGACCTTGATATTGATATGCCTGTTGTACTCGGCTATCTGCTCGCGCCTTATTACATTGACTATTATTCTTATCTCCCTTTCAATATACTCGTAGTTGCCGCTTTTTATTGCTCCCAGATTTATAACCATATCAAGCTCATCCGCACCTTTTCTTACGTTGTCCCTCGCTTCAAATACTTTGGTCTCGGTTGTATTTGCGCCAAGCGGATAACCTACAACAGAACAGACTTTGACATCGGTATCCACCAGTATCTTATTTGCCTGCTCTATAGAAGAAGGATTGATACAAACTGCCGCAAAATGATTTTTTTTAGCATTGATACACAATTGTTCTATATCCTTTGAAGTCGCAACAGGATTAAGCAAAGTCTGGTCTATAGTCTTGGCCAATTGTTCTTTAGTTAACGTATTTATCACCCTACCTTAATTTATATATAAAATAATAATTTCACTTACATATAACCGAATCTATCCAGCAGTAACTTTTTCCTGGTCCAATTTTTTTTAATCTTTACCCATAATTCTAGAAAGACCTTGCAGCCGAATATATTTTCAAGCTCCAGCCTGGACTGTCTGCCCGCTTTCTTCAGCATGCTTCCCGACTTACCTATTATTATCGCCTTCTGTGATTCTCTTTCAGCATAAATACAGCACCTGATGCTGACCAGCTTCTTGCCATCTCCAGTGGTGGATTTGCTAAAACTTTCCACCCTGACATTTATACTGTGGGGAATTTCATCATATAGATTCTCGTATAACTTTTCCCTTACGATCTCGGAAACCATTTCCTCCGTCGGCTGGTCTGTAATGGTATCTTTTCCGTAATATCTAGGCCCTTCCGGAAGACTCCCTGCAAGCGTCTTTAAAAATTTATCAACGTTTTGACCTGTCTTTGCAGAAACTTCATATATGCAGTCAAAAAAATTATAACCGGCCAGCTTCTCTTTTTCTTTTTTTATTTTTTTCTTTGAAACCAGATCTATCTTATTTAAAAGAAGTGATTTGGGCTGGGGTTTATTTTTTATATGTTCAAAAATATAAAAATCTCCAGAACCAATACCCCCTGCAACATCCACCACCACTGTAATCACGTCAGAATCATCAATAACACTTAATACTATATTGTTTAATTTTTCTCCCAGCAGGTTTCTGGGTTTAAAAAAACCAGGGCAGTCAGTAAAAATCATCTGGTAGTCTTTGGTATTTAAAATACAGTTGATCTTGTTTCTTGTAGTCTGGGCTTTATCCGAGGTAATGACCACTTTCTTACCCAAAATCTTATTTATCAGCGTAGATTTTCCTACATTTGTCCTTCCTATCAGACCGACAAAACCTGACTTAAAACCTTTTTTTTTAATCATAACTCCAGTCTCATCAAGTCCCGGTTTATTCCCCTGCCGTATTCGTTTTTTCTCAAATCAACCCGCTTAAAGCCGAATTTTTCATACAGTTCTACAGCACTTTTATTATCAGGGTCAACAGTAAGTTCTATTTCCTTAAAATTCTCATTCTTTAAAATCTCGATTGCCTTGCCCAGAAGCTTTCTGCCTACTCCCTTTTTTCTGTAATCCCTGTCTATATAAAAAGAAAAAAGGAAAACCTTATCTTTGCATACCCAGTCCCTTATAAGCTCGCATACGCCGATAATATCAGAGTTTTCTTTGCTTTTTTGGGCTGCAATGAATTTTCCATACCTTATTATTACCGGTATCACCCAGCAGTTTATTGAAGCTTTACTTCCCAGATTCCTATTTTCTAATTTTTCAATCCTGCCTACCAATTTCCAGTCAAAATCATTTATCTCACATATAAGTATATCATCCATACTAGAAACTAATACTTAAAAATTCAAAT
>Ga0307430_1000213_pt1 | contig 56078 bp, 53 predicted proteins | sample SalMarWE160130MG_FD_202159 | JGI IMG/M metagenome (GOLD analysis project Ga0307430, IMG submission 202159) | Salt marsh sediment microbial communities from the Plum Island Ecosystem LTER, Massachusetts, United States - WE1603-130 | ecosystem: Environmental > Aquatic > Marine > Intertidal zone >... | reverse complement strand
CTTACGCGCGCCAGGCGACGAGGAAGGCTTCGCCGACGTCGCGGTAGCCCATCCTGAGGTAGAGCTCGTGCGGGCCGCGGTCCTTTCTGGCGACGTGAAGGCAGGCCTTCTTCGCGCGTGTGAGGACATCCTGCGTGACGAGGTGCGAGACGAGCGTGCCGTATCCGCGCCGACGATACCGCGGCAGGACACTGACCAGGCCAACCTCGCCGAGCCAGTCGGTCACGTAGTACGAACCCGCACACGCGACCAACTTCTCGTCCTTGACGATGCCGTAGAACGGGCCGCGCTTGAGCGCGTCGGGTGTCCAGTGCTCGGTGGCGATCTCGTCGTAGAAGCGCCGCATGAGGCCGAGGTCGGCGACGGTGAGCTTGCGGGCGAGCGTTTCGGGGAGCGACGGCTGAACCGGGCCGAGGATCGGGTCGTAGAGCATCTCGCGCATCGGCTCGGTCCGCTCGATGGCGGCTTGCGAGTCGATGTGCGCGAGCTCCTCGGCCGCGACCGTGCTCCAGAGCACGCGGCCGGTGAGCGCGCCGCCGTGCGCGCCGAGGAGCTTGCGGAAGACGTTTTGGCTCGTGCAGCGCATGCCGACGAAGCGGCCGACCTGCGCCATCACGCCGAGAATTGTGCCCGCCTTTTCGGCGACGAAGACGCGCGCCTCGTCGCGCAGGACCGTGCAATCGGCGATAAGCGCCCCGTTGCGGACAAGCTCCGGCAGCAGGAAGCTCAGGACGGCCTCGTGGTCGGCCTCATCGAGCGGCAGGACGATCATGGATCAACGAGTCTGTTTCTTTGCAGTCGGTTCTATGCGACCAGATAGGTCTTGCCACCGGCTTCAGCCGGTGGGGCAAATCATAGTCTAACCTTCTTTGGAGCCGGATTCAGCCGGCTTCTCGACGCCCGCCTTCAGGCGATGTGTGCGGCACTGACGAAGATGGCTAAAGCCGTTTGTCGAGAAGCCCGCTGAAGCGGGCTCAATACCGTTGCGGGGAGCGCCTACCACCGGCTGAAGCCGGTGGCAAAACGCCTTGCTGCGCTGGCGCTCCGCAGGGCGAATGCCGGCTGAAGCCGGCAGGTATACGGGATCGCTGCACGACCGCGTTTTGGGGAAGCGTCCAGGCGTCTACGGCTGTCTGTGAAGATCCGTGTGATCTGTGGCTGGTTCTAATAAGCATCCTTCGACTTGTCGTAGCGGAGTTGGCCGCCGATCTCCCACGAGTCGATGATGGCCATGATGACGGCGTCGGCGGGGCGATTGTCGGTAAGCGGCGTCTGACGCGCGGAGCTGCCCGTGGCGTAGAGCACGACGTCGCCCAGGCCGGCGCCGACCGCGTCGGCGGCGACGACGTAGCCGTCGGTCTCTTCGGCATCGACCGTCATCCTGCGCACGACGAGGAATTTGAGCCCTTCGAGCGACTCGGTCTTCTGCGACGCGACGACGTTGCCAACCACGCGCCCTATGAGCATTGCTCGGTCCCCTTCGACATCGATTGAGCCACAGATTGCGCCGATGGACACAGATCAGAATGGGTTCCGATCCGTGCCATCCGTGAAATCTGCCGCTACTTTTTCTGCCCGGCTTGCCATTCGGGGCCGCGACCCAGCGGCAGCGCGCGATCGACGTTCTCGTGCGGGCGCGGGATCACGTGGACGCTGACGACCTCGCCGACGCGCTCGGCGCCTCGCGCACCGGCATCGACGGCTGCCTTGACCGCCGCGACGTCGCCGCGCACGATGGCCGTCACGTAGCCGCCGCCGGTTCTCTCGTAGCCGACGAGCTCGACCTTGGCGGCCTTGACCATCGCGTCGCTCGCCTCGACCATGGCCGCAAAGCCCTTCGCCTCGATCATTCCCAGCGCTTCAGTCATCCGAACCTTCCTCCTGGCGGATGCATGCAACCGTTCACGAGCCGTCAGACTCTACAGAGTTCGCCTTAGGTTACTCAAGCCCTTCTTTCGGGCCGATCTTGAAGTGCGTCGCCTCGGCGGTGGCCGCGAGGCCGGTGCCTTTCAGGGCGATGTTGATTGCATCGAGAAACGGCACAAAACGAACGTCGACGGGGCCGACGGTCTTGCCCAATTCGACCGCCTGCTTGTACGCGGCCTCATCGATGGAGAACGTCTGCTGCGAGACGGCAGTGATCCATCTGATGAACTCATTGACCTTCGCTGTGCCGGGCACGACGAGGTCGCAGCGGATCGACGTGGCGATCTGCATGACTTTCTTCATGTCCTCGTCCGACGGTTCTTCGCCGCTGATGCCGTCGGGGAATGCCTTCCTGAACAGGGCGGTGTAGTTGGCGCGCCAGCGGAACTCGGGCCGCGGCGGGGCCGCGACGAGGTTCTTGAACTCGTTGCCCTCGCCCGGCCCGACGACGACGAGGCCGAACGGCATGACGACCGTCTTGTCGACACCGGCGAGCCGGGCGATGATGACGACGGCCTTGCGCACGCTGTCCGAGATGGTGAACAGGCGCTTCTGGGTGCCCGCCGCTTGGAGCGCCTTGATCGCGCCCGGCGTGAAGTAGACGGGCAGGCCGGCCTCGCTGCACACCTGCGAGATCGCCGGCGCGAGCCCGGCCACCTGGCCCGAGACGTTGACCGGCCAATCGGCGATCAGCGTCCAGAACTTCAAATCCCTCGCCTTCTCTTCGTCGGTCGGCTTGTCGTCGTTATCGAAGCGCAGCCCATCGGGGAACTCCTCGAGCACCCACTTGGTGAGCTTCGCGTGATCGAGAACGATGGTCAGTTTCGACTCGTTCGGCTGCTCGCCTGCGAAGGCGCTGACGGAGCAGGCGGCCATGACGAGGAGTACTGCGAAAACGGCGGGCGATCTCATCGTATCCCTCCTGCGGCGCAGCGGCCGAGTTCTACATGCTCTTGGCGCCTTCGGCGCCGGTGAGCGATTCGATCGCGCGGACGGCGGCCTCGCTGGCGACCATCACGTCGCGCTCCTCGCCGCCCAGATAGAGGCGGCCGAACGCGCCGAACGGGCGGACCTCGAGGAGCGTGACGTGGCTCGCCTTCTCGGCCTCGTTCGCGGCGTAGACGATGTAGCCGGCGGGCACGGTCTCCATGACGAACAACGTCTGCTCGCTCAGCAGCATCGAGCCGTAACGGATCCGGTTGATGAGCTGTGCATGGTAGGGGCTGACGCGCCGGATGACCTGCTGCGAGACGGCGCGCGGCTTGAGCCGGTCGCCTTCTTCGTGGCCGAGCGCGTCGAGGACGGCCTGGCCCGATTGGCGGACGGCGCCCTGGTCGTCGCTGTGGACTTCGAGCAGGCCGTAGGCGCGCTCGATCACGAGGATGGCGGGCTGGACGTCGGTCGCCTTGAGCGCGATGTCGAGCATTTGGTTGATGACCATGCCGGGCGCGGTTTCGACCCACAGCGACGCCTGGCCCGGCACGGGCAGGAAGCCGCGCGACGTGGTGCCGATGTGCGCGGCAAGCTGGGACTGGAGCTGGTCGAGGACGATGTAGGTGCGGAGCTCGACGTCGGCCATGGCGCCTTCCTCTTCTCCGTGCGGGCCTCGTTCCTACCCTGGCGTGGCGCCGTCAGACGTCGCGGCGCTGCGCAGCGAATCGTACTGTCGCCCCGGCTGCGCCGCAAGTGGAAAGCCCGGTGCGCATCGAGACGGTGACCGCGCCAAGATCAACGGGTTCTGTCGTGACCGGTTCCGTGGTGATCCGTGCAGATTCTGTTCTGCTGGTGGCTGTTCTGCTGGAGCGGCCACAGGACAGAATCCGGAGCCCCCGCAGGGGGCGGTCTGTTGGCAGCCACGGGCGTGAGCCCGTGGAAACCATGCACGGCACAATCCCAAGCCCCCGCAGGGGGCGACATCTGGACACGAGGCAACCCGGATGTCGCCCCCTGCGGGGGCTCGACGGTTTTGTTCGGACCGTTCTCCACGGGCTCACGCCCGTGGCTACAGAATGCTGCCCGCTGCGCGGGCTTGGAGCGCGGTTCGAACTGTCTTGAGAATCGACGCGATGCAGCGTGCTCCGTTTCCGTGCCTTGCGGTGGATCTGAAAACCGATACAGACGGGTGGTTGGCTGGACGAAACGAAGGCGGGGGCATCGCCTGCGCGGGTGGAAAGGCTGGTTGCCCCCGCCCTGTTGCCCTGAGCGATACGGAGAATACGGTGCAGAAGTATCGGTCAGGGCCTGGAGAGAGAACGTTGGGTCCTGTCAGTTCCTATCGCCGTGATCGGCCCGGTCAGAGTGCCTCGGCCCGCATCTCGGTGTGCCGGATCACGATCGCTTTGTTCCTCCAGATTCGCTCGAACGCTTCGTCGGACGTCTTGAACTGGCCGCAAAACGGGTCGGCCACGATCGGCGAGGCGCCGTCCCAGCCGACGATGGTGACAAAATGGTCCATCCAGAAGTTGGACTTAACCTCGGCGATCGCCACGCCGCCGAGCTCGCGCAGCTCATCGAGCGAGCCGATGTAGCGGTAGCTCGCCGTGATGCCCCGCATGCCGTAGGCGCGGTTGACGTAGTCGACGATGTCCTTCGAGCGCGTGCCGCTGTACGAGTTGCAGAGCGTCTCGATCGCGGCCCGCGATTCGGTTTCCTCGATGCCGAACGCGCGGAGCGCGGTCACCAGCGCCGCCGGCCCGCACGTGTAGTTAGTCGTCTGGAGGCAGACGTTGTTTTCGTCAAAGACGGTCGGGAGGTTCTCCAGTTGCCCGCGGTCGAGCAGCGGCCCCGCCAACGGCAGCAGCGAGCTCCGGAGCAGGAGCACGCCTATGAACACGCCGAGCAAGAGGCGTGTCCGCGCCGGACGGACCTTGTGCAGGCACGGCACGATACCGATGATGGCCGCCATACCGACCAGGTAGATGTCCTTCTGCCCGGCCATGAGCCACTGGGCCGCCGCGGTGTTGAGTACGCTCGGCACGTAGCGGGTGATGTTCAGCACAGCGACGATCGCCATGCTGACGCCGTAGCCGACGAGCCACCAGCGGTGCCGCAGCCGCCCGATCTTCCATCCAAGAAGCCCGCTCACCCCAAAGATGAGCAGAGCGCCGATAAGCGCTTCCATCTATCCCCCGATCTCCTGTCAGCAGGAGTATACACCGAAACGGGCCATTTTTCAAGGTGGAAAATCTAGAGTGATTTCTGGGGCAGCATGCCTAACCGCCTTCCGATCAGGCTCTTCCGAGATGGCAGCATCTGGGGCAGCGTGAGGGCACGCGTGTGACTGGCGGTGACGCCCTAGCCCGGGTTTCTCACAGCCTTTGGGCGCGCGCCCCTGCCCAGTGAGCCGCGCCGCGGCGATTGGCAGTAGCCTCGGGCGCCAGCCCGTGGACTGGGGAGCCCGAGAAGGAACGGAGCCCCGTCAGGGGCGATTGAGGACGCGTGCGCTCTGAGCTCAATCGCCCCTGACGGGGCTCGGGGTGTTTCTTGATTCCGCTTCCCACGGGCTGGCGCCCGAGGCTACTGCCAGACGCCCCTGGCGGGGCTTGCGCGCGTGTTCGCGATCCACCTCGAGCGGCTGGCCGAAGGTATTCTCGCCGATCCAAGAGCTTGCCCGGCGACGGCAACTCCAACGGTCTTGTCCAACACACTGTCTGAACACGACGGCCGTCGGCGCGTCGCAACTGTGTGCAAGCCAATTGGTCGAGCCCCGGCCGGGTTAGTTTTTTTCGCCCGTGTCGATGATCTTGGCTGAGACCAGAACGAGCGACGACTTGCTGCCCTTGAGCGTCTGGCCGACCTGGGGGTTGAGCAAGGTCGACTGCTCGAAGTTCTTCGTCGGCACGCCGGTGAGCACGACGGTCTGCCCGTCGTTGAGGCGGAGCGTCGTCGTCAGATTCCACGACGTAATGACCGGCTGCGAGAATCTTTTGTCCGGTCCGAAGTGGACCCAGCCGCTGGGGAGCGACACTTCGGGCAGCAGCAGCAGGGTGATCAACTTGCCGTCCGTCGCGACGACGGGTGACACACTGAGGGCGATGCCCACACGTCGGGTCTCGAACACGCTGGGCACGACGACGGCCTCGCCGGCCCTGGCCCTGCTCGCACCTTCCGGTTCGGGTGTGCCGGCCTGGTATTCCGTGGGGTAGCGGACCTCCTCCACCAGTTGCATGAGCGCCTGTTGCCCGGAGAGTGAGACAACGGAAGCGGAGCCGAGGACCTCGAACGAAGGCTGGTCTTTGAGCGCCGTCAGCAGCTCTTCCTTTTCCAGGCCTGTCAGTATGATGTCGCCTGTCTGCGCATCGAGCGTGTTCTCGAGATGCGTCTTGACGTCTTTGAGGTCGGCCGTGTCGATCTGGATGAAGATCGCCTCGACCCAGATCTGCGGGAGGTCGGCGACCTCCTCGGCCGGGCCGAATCCGGCTGCGTCCTGCGCCAGGCCGTGGTTTGTGGCAAGTTGCCACGCACCAACGCCGCCGATAGCGACCAGGACGGCAATGAGCGCGATGGCCCATACAAGTCTCATAGCTCTTCTCCTTCTCTTGAGCCGCTTGTGTTTCCTGTCTGTGTCTTGGGGTTGTTGCGAGTTGTTTACCATGTTGAGTCGAGAAGAATCAACGCGTCTTGGGAGGCGCGCGGCGGTGGGGGGAAAGTGCTTGACCCAAATCGGGCGGCACACCTAGCATCGGGTAACGACAGGATTCCCGAAGCGAAGAAGGTCCGTCCCATGTGGCAGTGCGAGTGCGGCGAGTTCAATAACGACGAGAGCACCTTCTGCGTCCAGTGTAACAAGCTGCGCGTCATCAAGGCGGCGGTGGGCATCCGGCAGCGTACGCCGACGAACACCGACACGCTGTTCCGGCGCATCCAGGATTTCATCCTGCTCGATATCGCGTTCACGGCGCTGGTCGTCGTCTACTGCTTCTGGCGCGCGTCGCAGAAGATGGAGGTGACCACCCCGGAGGGCGAGACGTTCATGGTCCCTGGGCTCGCGTTCGAAGCCGCTATCCCGCTCTTGCTCGTCGTGATCTTCCAGATCTGGGTGGGCGTGTATCTGCTGCGGGCATTCTACCGGACAGCGATCAGCTCGGAGCGCAACTCGTTCTTCCTCCAGAAGATCTACGAGAAGTACGAAGGCCTCGCCGATGAGGAAGAGGAGACCGAGTCGGCCGCGCAATCCGTCGTGAAGCCGCCCGTCTCGAAAGAACGCCGCGCGCCGCGCGAGCGCGGCCGTCCCCGCGACTCCAACCGCTAGCAGGCTGCTGAAAAACCCTGCCGGCGCCAGAGAATCTCCATCGGTTGCGGAATGCTTCTGTTGCCCCTCCGGGGCTCAAGGGTCTCTTTTCTCGTCGAGAACCTGGGGCTTACCCGTCTTCGCCAAGGCTTCGGCGGGCAGGCGCCCCAGGCGACCCTCTGCCGGGCCTCCGGCCCTTGACTTACACAAGTCGGGTGGAACGCCTTTTTCAGCAGCCTTCTAGGCGGCCCCGGGCGGGCCCTCAGCCCCCGTCTCGGGGGCCGACGACCTTCACCTTGTCGGGCGAGCCGATCACGGTAGCGCGATCGGGGACACTCGCTTCCGGCAGAAGGAACGCATACTCGACGGTCGCGCCCTTGCCGACGGTTGCACCCTCGCAGAGAATGCTCCAGGTGAGCGCGGCGGCGTCGCCGATCGTGCTGCCCGGCCCGATCGAGACGTTCTCCCCGATGACGCAGTCGCCGACGTGCGCCGTGTCGGCCGCGATCGCAAACGGATGGAGTCCGACCCGATCGGGGCAGGCGCCGGTAGCGCGCAGGTGCACGAGCATGTGGCGATTGGCTCGCAGCAGTTCTTCCCGCGAGGTGACGTTCGACCAGAACCCATCGAGCTCAAAGGCGCGCAGCGTCGTGCCTTTCCGGGTCAGCATGTGGAGGGCGTCGGTCAGCTCGTACTCGCCGCGCGGCGAACGCTCAACGCGGTCGAGCAGGTCGTAGACGAGCGGCGTGAAGACGAAGATGCCGGCGTTGTCGAGTGGCGTCGTCGAGGTGCCCTGCGGCGGTTTCTCGACGATCCGGGTGACGACGCCGTCGTCGACGTACACGGCTGCACCCGTGTACGGGTCGTCGACGCGGTGCGTGGCCATGACGGCGTCGGGCAGGTGGCGGCGAAACTCGGCGGCCAGGGCACGGACATTGACCGGCGGCGTGACGACATCGCCGAAGACGAGGACGAACGGCTCGCCGCCGGTGAAGTCGCGCGCGCACATGGCCGCCTCGCCGGTGCCCTGCATCTTCGGTTGCTCGATGTACTCGACGTGGAGGCCGAACGCCGCGCCGTCGGCGACGGCGTGGCGGACCTGCTCCTGGAGGTGGCCGACGACGAGGAGCACGTCGCGCACACCGGCGTCGCGGAGCGCGCCGAGCGTCCAGCCGAGGATCGGCGTGTTCGCCACCGGCAGCAGCGGCTTGGCGAACCGCGCCGTGAGCTGACGCATTCGGACGCCTTTTCCGGCGGCGAGTACGACGCCTTTCATGTTTCCGTGCTGCCTCCTTGCCGGCCGAGGATTCGCTTGACTTCGCGGTGGCGCCGCCCTAGAGTCCTGCCCCGTTGCGGCAGCCCTGTCGCGGTGTGACGCGCATCAAGGACACGGCGATGTCCCTGTACGAACTGCTCGAACCGAACTGCATTGTAGCTCATCTCGGGGCCGAGACCAAGGACGGCGCGATCGAGGAGCTCGTCGACGTGCTCGACCGATCGGGCCGGATCAGCGACCGGAATGCCGTGCTCGACGCGGTCATGGAGCGCGAGAGCGCCATGAGCACCGGGCTCGAGGAAGGTCTCGCGGTGCCGCACGCCAAGAGCGGGGCCGTCTCGGCGCTCACGGCGGCGCTCGGGATCACACGCGAAGGTCTGGACTTCGACTCCGCCGACGGCAAGCCCACCACGATCGTCTTTCTGCTGATCGCCGAGCTGAACAACCCCGGGCCGCACGTCCGCGCACTCGCCCAGGTGGCTCGCCTCATGAGCGATCCGCAGTTACGCTCGCAGCTCATCAACGCCAAGACGCCCGAAGAGATCCGCGAGGCGATCAGGCAGCGCGAGCTCGCCGAGTAACGACAGGATTCATTCCCGCTGGCCGCATCCCGCCGTCCGCCTAGTACACGCGTTCGCAAGTACGACGACGTATCGTCATTGAGCCTGTATCCGCGTGAGGGTGCAGTGCCACGGGCGTCCCGCCCGTGGAGCATGGGCAAGATGCCCATGCCACCCAGCGGCTCACGTCCCTTGGCGAATACGCCCCTGGACTTGCGATCTGGTGCACTAGCAGGCTGCTGAAAAAGGCGAAGGCGGGTAAGCCCCAGGTTCTCGACGAGAAAAGAGACCCTTGAGCCCCGAAGGGGCGACAGAAGCATTCCGCAACCGATGGAGATTCTCTGGCGCCGGCAGGGTTTTTCAGCAGCCTGCTAGGCTCGTTGGCGTCGCCGGACGAGCCAGTACGTGACGGCAAGGCCGGCAACCACGACGACGACGATCACGACGGCGCCCCAGTCCTCCCACCAGCTCTCGATAGTCTCGTAGTGTGGATAGATGTAGAGGTCGTCTTGCCACGCGCGGATGTCGGCGGGTTTGAGCTGCCGCTGATAGATGTTCGTTAGATAGAAGAACTCGTTCGGGTGGGTGTTCAGGAAGAACTGGCGGACGCGCTGCAGCGGCTCATACTCGAGCTGCAGGGTCGACCACTTGTCGGACCACCCCTCCTTGTAGCGGGCGAGAAAGCCCTTGGCGAGCGTGCCGTTCTCGTCGGCATCGACGTTGACCCACGATTCGTAGAAGACGTAGATATTGATGTCCATCGGCTCGTCCTGGTAGCCGGAGATCTTCATCGGGTAGACCATCGCGTCTTCCTTGTCCGGCCGGAAGCGGAACCGCAGCGGATGTAGCACGCGCTCGCCGCTGCCGGTCGCCTCACGCACCTTGATCGCGGCGAAGACCCAGTCCTCCTGACGGTAGAACTCGACGATCTCCTCGGGCAACGCCTGGTAGCCGTTGTCGCTTAGCCACCCGTTGAGGCCGCCGGGCGCGGTCGCCTCGAGCACGGTCGTCTCGTAGCTGCCGACGGTTTTCTCAGACAGCACGCGCACGCCCTCGCGCCCTTCCTCGGCCTCCTTGGTGAAGCCAAGGTGCAGGTCGATGAGCGGCTGCTTTTCCTCCCAGAGCCGGTAGTTGACGTAGTTGAACAGCTCCTCGAACAGCTCGGCGTGTGCAGGATGGATCTCCGGCTCGCTCGGGAACGGAATGACCCAGGCGAACTCGGCCGGATCGCCGTCGTACGAAACTTTAATGACGAGGTCCTCGACGCCCTCGCGATAGACGATGACCGCTTCCTGCGAGCGTTCCTGGAGGCTTTCCTCGTACTCGGCCGCTTCGTACCCCTTTGGCCCGACAAGCTTCCCGTCGGCGAACGCGGCCGACGGGCCGAGTAGGACGACGAGAGAGAACGCAACAAACAGCCACTTCATAATACAGCCCTCCATGCATCCAGTGCGCCGATAATACCACGATGAACGCGCTCCGCAACGATCCTTTGCGTCCGCTGAACGGGGTGCTGCCGGGGCGCTTGTGGGCGGTCTGATCGGCCTTTCACGAGAGCGAAACCCGTGCTAGATTATTTGTGTTAGAGACGGTGGGCATACATAGGGCCCGCTGACGCTCCGGAGACAGGCTGCCATGTGGGACTACACGGATAAGGTCAAGGACCACTTCTTCAACCCCCGGAACGTGGGCACGATCGACCGCCCGGACGGGGTGGGCGAGGTCGGCTCGCTCGCGTGCGGCGACGCGCTGCGGCTGATGTTCAAGCTCGACGACGATGGCCGGATCGCCGACGTGAAGTTCCAGACGTTCGGCTGCGGCAGCGCGATCGCGGCGAGCTCGGCGCTGACCGAGATGGTCAAGGGGATGACGATCGACGAGGCGGCCACGATCACGAACAGGGATATCGCCGACTACCTCGGCGGGCTGCCCGAGCAGAAGATGCACTGCTCGGTGATGGGCCGCGAGGCGCTCGAGGCGGCGATCGCCAACTACCGCGGTGAGAAGGGCCTTCCCGAGGAGGAGGGCGAGATCGTCTGCCGCTGCTTCGGCGTGACGGATCGGCAGATCGAGCGGGCGATCAAGGAGAACGGCCTGACGAGCGTCGCGCAGGTCACCTACTACACGAAGGCCGGCGGCGGCTGCGAGAAGTGCCATCCCGAGATCCAGGCGATCGTGGATCGGGTCATCGCCGATACCGGCGGCGGGATCCGGCGCATGCCGGTGGCCGAGAAGTCGAAGCCGCTGACGAATATCGATAAGATCAAGCTCGTCGAAGAGACGATCGAGCGCGAGATTCGGCCGATGCTCCGGCAGGACGGCGGCGATATCGAGCTCGTCGACGTCGCGGGCAACGTAGTCTACGTCGCCTTGCGCGGCTCGTGCGGCGAATGCGCGCTCGCCGGCGTCACGCTCAGGGACTTCGTCCAGGCGAAGCTGCGCGAGTTCGTCGTGCCGGAGATCGAGGTTGAGGAATGGTCGGAACGAGGGGACTGATAGCGGCTGGGCGGCATCGGCGGCTGCTTGGCGCGTTCATCCGACGCGCGCTCGGGTGCTGTTTGCTGTGTGCCGCTGTGCCGACGGCGCTCGCCGCGACGACGAGGGAGTCCGATCCCGGCGTCGAGGCGGCCGCCCTGTTCCGTCTTGGCCTTGGCGTCTGCCGCGAGATCTCGGCCAAGGACGGAGCGGCGATTCTGGCGCGGGCCACCAAGCTCGAACCGGATAACGCGCTGTACGCCATCTACCTGTCGGAAGCCCTCTACCGGGCCGGCGAGCGTAACAAGTCGAGCGAACTCGCTGCCGAGATTCCGAAGCTGATCCGCGACGAGGATCTCCTCTTCTTCCACAAGGGCAAGCGGGCCCAGATGAGGGGCGACGTCGAGGACGCGCTCTACAACTACCGCGAATCGCTCCTGCACAAGCCGAGCCCGCACGCGTTCTACGAGCTCGCCGCGCTCGAGATCGCCGACGGGGACATGAAGTCGGCCGACCTCGACGTGACAATCGCCCTGCAGCACTTCCCGGACGATTACTTCCTGCAGAACCTGCACGGGACGATCCGGCACGAGCAGGGCCGCTACGCCGAAGCGATCGAGGCGTACAACGAGGCGATCGAGGCCAACGCGGCGCTGCCCGACGCGCGCATCAACCGCGGCCACGCCCACTACGAGAGCGGCGACTACGACAAGGCGCTCAAGGATTGCGAGGCGGTCCTGTCGGTCTATCCGGACCACGAGCGGGCCAAGTACCTCAAGACGCTCGTGCTCGAGAGGCTCAAGCGCTACGGCGCCGCCCGCGAGATCATCGACACGCTGGTCGAGACGCATCCGGACGACGCGCGCCTGTGGCTCGTGCAGGGCTGGCTTTACTACAAGACGAACAAGGCGCGCGAGGGCCAACGGATCCTGGAGAAGTACATCGAGGAGATGCCCGACGACCCCGAGGGCCACTACAAGCTCGCCACCCTCTACGCCGGCCGCCGCAAGAGCCGGTCGGCCTTCACCAAGCTGCGCCGCGCCCTCGAGCTCAACTACGCGCAGACGCTCCAGTGGATGCGCGCCGACATGGAATGGGACCGCTACCGCGACACCCGCAAGTTCAAAGCCCTCCTCGAGGACACGAAGCCGAACTAGCCTGGCTGCGCCTCTTTTCCCACCTGGTCGGTATGGAATTCCTGTTGACACCCGGAGTGTGATGAGGTAGTTATCGGCTGACATACAGGGATCTTCGGGGCGGGGTGAAAATCCCCACCGGCGGTGACAGCCCGCGAGTCCGTAAGGATTGACCCGGCGCAATTCCGGGGCCGACGGTGAGAGTCCGGATGGGAGAAGGTTTCGCACGGCAGCGCCAGTCGTTGCGATTATGACGCCCCGAGGGTTTCCTCGGGGCGGTTTTTGTTGGGTATTCCCCCGTGTTCCCCGTGCTCCCCGTGGTTGAAGAAAGAAAAACCACGGGGAGCACGGGGGACACGGGGGGAAAGAAGGTACACGAACATGGGACTGTGCACGGTTGACGAGGCGCTGGCGGATTTTCGGGCCGGCGGGATGCTGATCGTCGTCGATGACGAGGCGCGCGAGAACGAGGGCGACCTGGTGATGGCGGCCGAGAAGGTGCGGCCCGAGGACGTCAACTTCATGACGCGGCACGGGCGGGGACTGCTGTGTCTGCCGGCGACGGCCGAGCGGCTTGAGGTGCTCGAGCTGCCCGTGATGGTCGACAACAACACGTCGCTGCTCGGCACGGCGTTCACGGTGACGATCGACGCGAAGGAAGGCACGACGACGGGCATCTCGGCCCAGGACCGGGCGCTGACGATCCGCCGGTTCACGCAGCCGGACGCGAAGCCGGAGGATTTCGCCCGGCCGGGCCACGTCCAGCCGATCCGCGCGGTGCCGGGTGGTGTGCTCAAGCGCGCGGGGCATACGGAGGCGGTGGTCGATCTGGCGCGGCTCAGCGGCGTGTTGCCGGCCGGTGTGCTGTGCGAGATCATGCACGACGACGGCACGATGGCCCGGATGCCCGAGCTGCAGAAGCTTGCGGCTACGTTCGGGCTGAAGGTCCTCACGATCGAGTCGCTGATCGAGTACCGGCGCCGGCGCGAGAAGCTGATCAAGAAGATCACGGAAACCGATCTGCCGACCAAGCACGGGCAGTTCCGCCTGCACTTGTACGAAAGTCTTTTGGACGACATGGACTACGTGGCGCTCGTGATGGGCGACGTCACCTCGTGCACTGTCGCCTCGGGCAAAGGCGTGCTCGCGCGGATCCACTCGAAATGCCTGACGGGCGACGTGTTCGGCTCGCTCCGGTGCGACTGCGGGGCGCAGCTCGACGAGGCGATGCGCCTGATCGCGGCCGAGGGGTGCGGCGTGTTGCTCTACATCCACCAGGAAGGGCGCGGCATCGGCCTGGCGAACAAGCTGCGGGCGTACGCGCTGCAGGAGCAGGGCCTCGACACGGTCGAGGCGAACGTGGCGCTCGGGTTCAAGCCGGACATCCGCGACTACGGGATCGGCGCGCAGGTGCTCTACGACCTCGGGCTGCGCAGGGTGCGACTGCTCACGAACAACCCGAGCAAGTACATCGGCCTGGAGGGCTACGGGCTCACGGAGGTCGAGCGGATCCCGCTGCGGGTCGGGGCGACCAAACACAACGAGAAGTACCTCGAGGCGAAGAAGAAGAAACTGGGTCATTTGCTCTGAGGCCTGTGTCGCCTCTTCGGGGCTCTGGGTCCGTGCAAGCTTAACCAGCAAGCGGTACGTGGAGGGTAAGCGTATGGCGAAGACGATTGCCGGCCAACTCGTGAGCAAGGGGAAGCGGTACACGCTCGTGGCGAGCCGCTTCAATGAGTTCATCACGTCGAAGCTGATCGATGGCGCGATCGACTGCCTCAGACGGCACGGCGCCGGCGACGACGAGATCGAGCTCGTCTGGGTGCCGGGCTCGTTCGAGATCCCGCCCGTGTGCAAGCGTCTGGCCGGGGGCGGCACGTGCGACGCGGTAATCGCCCTGGGCGCGGTGATCCGGGGCGCGACGCCGCACTTCGACTACATCGCGAACGAGGTGGCCAAGGGTGTGGCGCAAGTCGCGCTCGGTGCGGCGGTGCCGGTGGTGTTCGGCGTGCTGACGACCGACACGATCGAGCAGGCGATCGAGCGGGCCGGCACGAAGGCGGGCAACAAGGGGGCCGATGCGGCCGCCTCGGCCATCGAGCTCGTGAACCTCTACGCTCAGCTCTAGGCGCGGTGTGCGCGAAGTGCTGGGCGCGCTCCATGCGCTGTCTTGGGCGCGCCTCACGCGCAGCTCTGGGCGTGGCTCGGGGTGGGCGTTTATCCCGTCGCGGGCCGTTGTTTGCGGTGTACGGGCGAGATGCGTCTGCTATAATCCCGCCTCACGCAAGGACCGACGGAGGAGAGCTTGATGCGCGACCTGGTGACGATCGGCATCGTCGGGTGCGGTTACCGGGGCAGCGAGGTGGCCGCGCAGGTCGGGAAACGTTTGCACGAACGGGCGCAGATCGTCGGCGTCTACGATGTAGATTTCGAGCGTGCCGGATCGCTCGCCTCGTATCTGGGTCCGCACGTGCGGATGTTCACGTGCGTTGAGGACTTGATCGACCGCGTTCGCCTCGTGGTCGAGGTGGCGAGCAACGACGCGGTGGTGCCGCTCGTGCCGCTGGTGCTGAACGCGGACCGCGACGTGCTGATCACGAGTGTCGGCGGGCTCCTCGATCACCCGGAGATCTTTGAGCAGGCAGAAACGAGCTATGGGCGATTGCTGATCCCGTCGGGGATGGTCGCGGGGGTCGATGCGCTCAAGGCGTGCATGGCTGGGACGGTCACGTCAGTCGCCCTGACGTCCCGGTTTCCGCGGGGCATGCTCGGCGACGCGCCGTACGTGCGCGAGCACGATGTCGATATCGACTCGGTCACCGACGACAAGGTGATCTTCGAGGGAACGGCGCTCGAGGCGTGCCGAGCGTTTCCGGTCATAGCCGAGGCGGCGGTGACGGTGGCCATGGCCGGGCCCGGGCTCCGGCAGGTGCACACCACCGTTGTGGTGACTCGTCGCTACAAGGCGGCCAGTCACGAGCTGGAGATCACAGGGGAGTTTGGGCGTGTTATCACGCGCACCGAGAACGTCGTGCTGCCCTCGTATCCGAGACTGACGTACCTCGGGCTTCAGTCGGCGGTCGCCAGGCTTCTCGAGTATGTCGATTCGATCAATGTCGGCACATGAAGGGCCGCAGCGCGCCACGGTGCAGGGACCCGAGAGCGAGCATTCGATGCCTGACCTGTCGGTCGTGATCCCCGTGTTCAACGAGGTCGAGAACATCGAGCCGTTGTGGGTCGAGCTGCGCGAGGTGCTCGACGGCATCGGGCGGCCCTACGAGGTGATTCTCGTCAACGACGGGAGCACGGACGGGAGCGAGGCGGTCGTCAAGCGGCTGGCCGCCAAGCACGAACCCGTGCGGTACGTCTCGTTCGAGGCGAACTCGGGCCAGACGGCCGCGTTCGACGCCGGCTTCAAGGCGGCGCGCGGCAAGCTCGTCGTCACGATGGACGCCGACATGCAGAACGACCCGCACGACGTCCCCGCGATGCTCGAGCTGATCGGCGACTACGACGTCGTCGTCGGCTGGCGGCACAATCGGAAGGACTCGGCGTTCAAGCGGTTCCAGGCCGCGTTCGCGCGCCGCTATCGTCAGAAAAAACTCGGCGACCGGTTCCACGACGTGGGCTGCTCGCTGAAGGTCTGCAAGCGCGAATGTCTCGACGGCGTGAAGCTTTTTGCGGGCATGCACCGCTTCCTGCCGATCTTGCTGGAGTGGGACGGCGCTCGCGTGGCCGAGGTGAAGGTCAACCACCGGCCTCGGACGCGGGGCGGGACGAAGTACACATTCTTCAAGCGCATGCGGCAGGCGCGGCAGGATCTGCGCGCCGTCGTGTGGATGAAGAAACGCCGGCTCAACTACCAGATCAAGGAAGAGGGATGAACGCAATCGTGTCGCTGTTTCCTGTGTTCAGCACGGCGAAGTTTCTCGGGTTCGAGATCGGGTTCTGGGGTATTCTGGGCTTTGGGGCGCAGGCGCTCTTCTTCTCACGGTTTTTGTTCCAGTGGCTCGTCTCCGAGCGACGCGGCCACAGCTACGTGCCGGTCTGCTTTTGGTGGATCAGCTTGGGCGGCGGTGGGCTCATGCTGGCGTACGCGATCGGCATCAAACAACTCCCGCTGATTCTCGGCCAGGCCGTCGGGCTCTTTGTCTATATGCGCAACCTCATCATGATCTATGGCAAGCGCCGGCTCGAGAAAGCGGCGGCCGTCGAGCCGGGCGATTCCCTCTACGTGCATCCCGACCGGGACCCTGCGGACGAACGCTCGGACGATGCAGCCGGCGGGGGTTGAACAGCTCACGTCTGCCCATCCGCACGCTCCCAACGTCGGGCGCCACGCCACGGCGCTGCTTCTTGTCCTGCTCCTTGTTTCAAGCATGGTTGGTCTCAGCGGCCGGTTGCTGTCCGGGCACGACGAGGCGCGCTACGCCGAGGTGGCGCGCGAGATGCTCGAGTCGGGCGATTGGGTCACGCCGCGCCTGAGCGGCATCGAGCACTGGCACAAGCCGCCGGTGACGTGCTGGGCGATCGCCGCGTCGTTCGCCGCCTTCGGACTCAACGAGTTCGCGGCGCGCTTGCCGTCGGCGCTCGCGGCCGTGGCGAGCGTCATCGCCGTCTACGGGACCGGCCGAATGCTCTTCGGGCGCGGGGCGGGGCTGCTCGGGGCCGTCGTGCTTGCCTCGTCGCTGCTGTTCGTGCTCATGGGCCGGCTCGCGACGCCCGACATGCTGCTCGCGTGCTGGACGTGCTGGGCCGTGTACTTGTTAGTCCGCACGTTTGTCCACGGCGATAGGCCGGGCACCGATGCGCTGCTGCGCGGCCTGTTTATCGGGCTTGGGTTCATGACGAAGGGGCCCGTCATCCTGCTATTCGTTGTCGCACCCGCGCTGCTGGCCGTCGCGCTGACGCACCGGTGGCGTGCGTTTCGTGCGGCGAAACCCTGGCTGGCTGTTGCCGCATTCTGTGTGATTGGGTTGCCGTGGTTCATCGTCGTCTGCGCCCAGAATCCGGGCCTGACGGGCTACTTCGCAGGCTTTCAAACCTTCGAGCGCGTCGCGAGCGACGTGCACGGACACAGCGGGTCGATTCTCTACTACGTTCCCGTCCTGCTTCTCGGATTCGGTCCTTGGATCGTCTTCGTTCCGTACGCGGCCGTGCGTGCCGTGGGCTCGAAAGCCGAGCCCGTCGAGGATGCCAAGGCGCGCGCCCTGCTCATGCTGCTGCTGTTCGTGGTGCCGCTCGTTGTGCTGTCGGTGATTGGCTCGAAGGGGCTCGCGTACATGTTGCCGGCGCTGCCTGCGGGCGCCCTCCTCGTCGGCCGGCTTCTCGACGAGGAGATAAGGCGGGTGGGTGCGTGGAGCCGGGGACTCGCGGCGAACGTGTGGGTAGCCGTGGCGGCAATGGGGTGTTTTGTTACCTGGCTCTTTGTTGTCTTCTTCGTGCGCGAGACGCATCCGGAGCTTGGGACACTGAAAGAATACGTGGTGCTGTTGATGGTGCTCGTTGGTGTTGGCGCGTTCGCTGTGGTGGGCGCGCTGCTGCGCCGGTTGAGGTGGTTGCTCGTGACCGGATTCGCGCTGCCCGTGCCGGTCGCTGTGCTCGTGATGCTGGCGACGATGCCGGACATGAGCGCGAACGTCAGTTGGGAAGCGTCGGGCAAGCACATGGCTGACGTGATCGCACCGCGCATGAACGAAGGCGACCGGCTCGTCTTCTATCGGAGCGTGTCGCACGCGACGAGCTTCTCCCTGCGGGCGCGGCCGATCCACGTCGCGTGCGAGGTCGACGTTCGGTTCATGAAGACGGCGGAGTACGCGGCCTGGGTGCTCGAGGGCGATCCGGTTGAAGTTCTGAGGCGGGTGTTCGAGCGCGCCGACGATGAGAACGCCCGCGTGTTCTGTACGGCACAACGAGCCGACTACGACGATCTCGTCGAGACGCCCGACGCGCCACGAACGTACCTGCTTGCCGAACGGCACAGAACGGTGCTGTTCTCGAACCGGCCGGATCAAGACGGTGGCGCTGCGTCAGTCGGGAACGGTCTTGCCGCGCCTGAGCAACCGGTGGAATAGGTCCTCGGCGGCGTGCTCGAGCTGCACGAGCCGCTTCTTTATCCACACGCTGAGGTCGTCGAGGATGACGTACGTGACCGGGATGTAGATGAGCGTGAACAGCGTTGAGACGAGCAAGCCGCCGATGACGGTGATCGCCATCGCCTGATACAGCTCGGAGCCGGCGCCCAGGCCAAGGGCGAGCGGCATCATTCCGCCGATCGTCGTGAGCGTCGTCATCACGATGGGGCGGAAGCGGACCTGCGCGGCGAGGACGACGGCTTCCCTCCGCTCGTGGCCACGGTGGCGCAGCGTGTTGATGAAGTCGACGAGCACGATGGCGTTGTTCACCACGATGCCGGCGAGCATGATGATGCCGAGCATGACCATGATGCTGATCGGCAGGCCCGTGACCAGCAGCGCAACCGCCACGCCGACGAAGCAGAGCGGAATCGTCTGGATGATGATGAACGGGAAGACGAGCGACTCGAACTGCGCCACGAGGATCATGTACACGATGGCGATCGAGACAATGAGGGCGAACGACATCTGGCCCATCGCCTCGGCGCGGTCCTCCTCCTCGCCGCCGACCTGGATTGAGTAGCCGGCGGGCAGCCCTTCCTTGTCAACCGCATCCGTGATTTCCTTGACCACCTGCGACAGCACACCGCCCTCGGCCACGTCGGCGGTCACCTTGGCGACGCGGGCACGGTCTTCGCGTTGGAGCTCGACCGCGCCGAAGCCCTCTTCGACGTCGGCCAGCTCGCTCAGGGCGACCATGGTCTGGCTCTGCGGCAGGGGGACGAGGAGTTCGCGGATCTGCTCGATCGTGAGGCTCTGCGCGTTGGCGAGCTTGAGCCGCACGTCGTACTCCTCGTCCTGCTCGCGGTACGTGGTGACGACCTTGCCGGTGATGTAGGTGTTGAGCGTCTGTGCGACCGAGTCGTCGGTGAGCTCAAGATCATCGACGGAATAAGGCCGGGGCCTGATCTTGACCTCGCGGCGGCCGGCTTTGAGCTGGTTCTCGACGTTGATGGCGCCCTCGATCGGCTCGACGAGCGAGGCGACGCGGTCGCCTACGGCGCGCAGCGGTTCAACCTCGACGTTCGTCGGGCCGCGGACGAAGACTTCGATATCGGCGCCACCACCACCATGGCCGCGGCCGATCTCACCGACCATGACGTGGCCGCCCGGAACGATGTTGACGAGCTCGCGCAGCATCTGACGCACCTTGAACGTGGACATCGTCCGGTGGTCTGTCATGGTGACGGTGAGGGACGCCGTCTGAGGCCCGACGGTGGCGCTGTAGTCCTTGAGCGAGGGCACGTTGTCGCGAATGACTTTCTCGAGCCTGCGCGTTGCACCTTCGGTGGCTTCGAGCGACGCGTCCACGGGCATCTGCAGGTTCATGCTGAACTCGCCGCGGTCGAAGCTGGGGAAGAACTCCTGGCCGCGTGTCCCGAGGATGAAGCCTGCCACCACGAAGATCCCAAGGACAATGCCGACGGCGATGGCCCGCTCGTGCAGCACGCGGTCTACGATGGTGCGGAAGCGCTGCATGAAGCGGGTCTCGGCAACGGCCTCGGGGTTCTTGACCAGGTCGATGGCCTTGTCGCGACGGGGCCGCATAAGCTTCGAACACGCCATCGGCACGAACGTGAGCGCGACAATGAGCGAGCACGCCAGCGCGAATGCGACCGTCAGCGACAGGTCGTCGAAGATCTGGCTCGGCACGCCCGAGACGAAAAACAACACGGGCACGAAGACGGCCATCGTCGTGTACGTGCTCGCCGAGACGGCGCCGCCGACTTCGTCCGCGCCCTCGTGCGCGCCCTTGGCCGGATCGCGGCTGATCGCGATGCGGCGCGTGATGTTCTCGATCATGACGATCGAGTTGTCGACGAGCATCCCGACGCCGAGCGCGAGGCCGCCAAGGCTCAGGAGATTGATCGTCAGGTTCGCCGCCTTGATCAGGGTAAACGTGGCAATGATGGCGGTCGGAATGGCGATGCCGGCAATGATGACCGAGCGCAGATCGCGCAAGAACAGCAGCAGGACGAGCAGTGCGATCGCGCCGCCGATCATCGCGTTGTTCTTGACCATTGCGATCGACTCGCGCAGGAAGTCGGTGAAGTCCAGCGCGATGGTGAACTCGTAGTCGGGGAACTTCGCCCTGAGCTCGTCGAGCCGCGGGTACACCTCGTTGGCGATCGCGGCCGAGTTCGCCCCCGATTCCTTGTTGACCTGGACGAGGACGGCGTCCGCACCTTTGAAACGGGCGTACTCGCGCACCTCCTTGTAGGTGTCCTTGACGGTGGCAACCTCGTGCAGGTAGACGGGCTTGCCGTTGATGCGCTTGACCTCGATCTCGTTGATCTCGTCAACGCTGTCGAACTTGCCCAGGAAGCGGGTTGAGATCTCGGTGCGTTCCTCGTCGAGCCGTCCGCCGGGTTTCTCGACGTTGGCCAGGTCGAGGGCGAACTCGACGTCGGTGAGCGTGACGCCCTTCGCCTTGAGCTTGTACATGTCGACGCTGACGAGGATCTCGCGTTCACGGCCGCCGGTTGCGGTCGCGGAGGCGACACCGCCGATGCGCTCGATCTCGGCGGTGACTTCGTCCTCAACAAAGGTCCGTGTCAGGTAGGCGACATCTTCGGCGTACGCGGGATCGGTCTCGGCGGCGCGCCTCTTCTCTTCGTCGGTCAGCTTCCTGGTGACCGCGAAGATGAGCACGCTTTCCGACGACATCACGTCGAACTTGGCCACCATGGGGTCCTCGGCCCCGTCGGGGAACGCGTCCTTGATGCGGTCAACCTTCTCGCGCACGTCGATGGCTTTCGTGTCGAGATCGGTGCCGTACTTGAACTCGGCGAGGACGAAGCTGGCGCCCTCGCGCGAATAGGAGGTGATCTTCTCGACGTCGGTGAGCGATGCGAGCGCCTCCTCGAGCTTCTTGGTGATCTCGTTCTCGACCTCACCGGGCGCGGCGCCGGGGTAGGGGACCTGCACGGTCACGAGCGGGAAATCAATCTCGGGGAAGAGGTCAATGGGCAGACCGCGGAGCGAGACGAACCCGATGAAGATCATCCCGACGATGATCATCATCGTTGCCAGCGGGCGACGGATTGAGAAGTGCGACACTTTCATCTGGTTACTCGTCCAAGCCGTTCAGGCCGGATGGCGACTCGTCCTTTTCCAGGACGGCGATCGTGTCGCCGTTGGCGAGGTTCTCGACGCCCGCCGTGACGATCTGCTGGCCCGGCCCGACACCCGCAAGCACTTCGATTGATTGGCCTGTCTCGAAGCCGAGCGTCACGGGGCGTTTGACAACCTTCCCTTTCTGGACATGAACAAGCCTGAAGAGCTTGCCGGAGCCCGTGGCGAGTTCGAGCCGGTATGACATCGTCTTCTCCGGCTCGACAAGGAAGACGTAGCGGAACTTGCCCTCCTGCTTGACGGCCGACTTGGGGATCACGGTCACGTCGTGCCGCGTATTGACGGGAATGCGGACGACGGCGAACATGCCGGCCTTGAGCCGGTGGTCGGCGTTGTCGACGGCGAGCCGCACGAGGAAGCTGCGGCTCGCGGGATCGCCCGCCGGGCTGATCGTCTCGATGCTGCCCGTGAACTCGTCGTCCGGGTAGGCGGGGACACGGAACGTCGCGTCGTAGCCGCGCCGGATCTGCCCGATGCGGCTCTCGCCGACCTCGACGTCGACCCACATCTCGTCGAGGTCCACCACACGCGCCAGGCGCTGGCCGACCGCGACGAACTCGCCTTTGTCGAAGGCGACCTCGGCCACGAGCGCGTCGTCGAGCGGCGAACGGACCGTCGCCTTCGCCAGGTCGCTCGTGGCGATCGCGACCGTCTGCGTTGCCTCCTCGATGCGCGCTTCGTAGAGGGCCACCTGGGCGTCGGTCTCCTCCTTGCGCGTAACGAGATCGTCCCACACCTTGTCCGAGATGATCTTCTGCTCGTGCAGGGGCCGGTTGCGCTCGATCTCGGCGGCCAGACGCTTCTGGGTCGCCTGGTTCTGGGTCAGGCCGGCCTGCGCGACCTTGAGCGAGGCTTGCGCCTGGCTCAACCGCCGCTCGTAATCGGCCGGGTCGATCGACGCGATCCGGTTCTTCGTCTGCTCGTCGGCGGGCACGTCGGGTTCAACGTACAGCCGCTGGCCCTCCGTGGCGTGCTTCTCGACGACGCGGCCGCCCACCTCGGCGCTGACCCACACGTCGCGTACGGGCACGACCGAGCCCGGCGCCGTAAGGTACCGTTCGATGGTGCCCGTCTCGACCTGGCCGACGCGGACGGGCTTCGGCGGCTTCTGGTCAGACTTCGCCTTCTTATCAGGTTTTGCGCAGGCGGCGCCGGCAACGGCCAGCGACACGACGGCTGCTATCACGAGGAACTGCTTCACGGGTGTTTCTCCGGGTGCGAGGCGCTGTCAGTCTCGTGTAGGGCTGATGCAACCTTCTTCTCTAGGAGTTTCTCGATCTGGCGGTACAGCTCGAGCCAGTTCTGCTGCATCTCGGGCGATACGTTCTCGAGCATGTAACGGAACAGGTCGGCACGTACCTTCAGCACCCCGTTGACGGCCTCGCGGCCGTGGGGCGTGATCTCGACGAGCACCTGGCGACGGTCCTCTGTGCTGCGGGCCCTGCTGGCGAGCTCCTCGGCCTCGAGCTTGTCGACGATCGACGTCACGGCGGCCGTGCTGACCCTGAGCCGCTCAGCGAGGGCGCTCATCGTCAGCGGCTCGTCACGGCCCAGCGCCCTGAGCGCGTTGAAGCGGTTGGGCGACAGGTCGGCCTTGTCCATCTCCCTGGAGGTGAGGCGGAAGATGGTCGCCGTCATGCGGTCGACGATTTCGAGCAGCTCCGTGACAATCGGGTCAACGCGCGCTGAATCACCGCCATCCACTCTTCTGTCCTCCAAAACCACAGGAACCGCCAGCAATAACTAAGCCACCTTGAAAATTAACAGCCTTAACTATCTTTGTCAACCGCGGAAATGCTGAGTCGGTTCCCCCACTGCCCCTCCCTGGGAATCAGAGGCGAAGAGAATCAGGGGACGGTGCAGGCCGTGCATCCGTGTGCGGTACAGTGGCAATGCTGCCGCTTTGCCTGTTCGGAATTGAGTGCGCAGGTGCCGTGGCAGGGCCGGTTGCACGTTGTCGTGGCGGCGGTTCCTATTGACCGGCTCGCCCGACGGCGGCTATAGGTATGCGTCTGGCGCTTAGAAGGCAACGGCTGGCCTGCGGATTCCTGCCGGGCTTGTTGCCAGGGCGCTGGGCGTGCGGGTGCTGTGCTGGACGGGCGAGGGAGGACGTGACAACGGTGAGGCGCTTCTATCTTCTGGTGACCTGTTTTCTGATGGGCTTTGTCATTCTGGGGCTCGAGCTGCTTGGTTTTCGCCTCTACGGCCCCGTGTACGGCTACTCGAGTTACGTGGCCGGCACGCTCATCGGTGTCATTCTGGCTGCGTTGTCGCTCGGGTACGTGATCGGCGGGCGGCTGGCCGATCGCGCGCCGCGCCCTCCGGTCCTGTATCGGCTTCTCGTGATTGCCGGCCTGCTGCTGGTAGCGTTCTGCTTCGTCTCCAGGGCCCTGCTCGACTGGTTCTTCTTCAAGTTCGAGTTCATTACGGGGCTGATCCTCGTGACCGCAGTGGCGTTCGGGCCGATCATGGTCCTGTTGAGCGTGACGTCGCCGTTCATTATCCGGCTCGTGGCGGTCGAGGATCGCGTGGGAACGGCCGCGGGGACGATCTACGCGCTCTCGACGGTGGGGAGCATTCTGGGCTCGTTCATCACGCCGTTCGTGCTCGTGCCCGGCATCGGTGCGCACATGACGCTGGTCATCATGACCGGCGTCGTGCTCGCCGTCGGCGTCATCGGGCTTCTCGGACTGCGGCGCACGTGGGCGATGGCGCTGCTGCCGCTCGGTTTGACGCCGCTGTCGTTCTCGGAGCAGCCGGAGAACGTCGTCCTGCAGATCCAGAGCCCGTACAGTGACCTGCAGGTCGAGCAGCGCGAAGGGGGCAAGCCGTACATCTTGGCGGTGAACAACTGGGCTTGGTACTCGCGCGGGGTGGCGGCGGGCTCGATGGAAACGGGGAGCTACTTCGACTTCTTTCTGCTCGGGCCGAAGCTCGTGCCGGTGCGCGAGATGGCCGTGCTGGGAATGGGGGCAGGCACGTCGGTCATGCAGTTCCAGCACTTCTACGGCGACCGGATCCACATCGACGCGGTTGAGATCGACCCCTGGGTGGTCAGGATCGCGAAGGACAAGCGCTACTTCGGCGTCGAGGAAGGCCCGAGCGTAACCATCCACACGAAGGATGCCCGCCCGTACCTTCGGACGTGCGAGAAGGAGTACGATCTCGTCGAGATCGACATGTACCAGGGTGGGCCGCTCATCCCGTTCTACGTCACCAGCGTCGAGTTCTTCGAGCTCGTCAGTGAGCGGATGTCGGACAACGGCCTGGCGGTCACGAACGTGCTTGCGCTCGGCAATGACAGAGTGCTCGTCGCGTGCGTCATCAAGACGTTGCAGGAGGTCTTCCCCAGCGTCTACACGCTGCGGACGAGGACGAACTACATGCTGTTCGCGTTCAAGAAAGAGACGCCGCTGGCGCTCGTGCGGCGTCGGCTCGAGGCGCTTCGCGGCGGCGAGTTAGCTGCCATCGCCGGCCGCGCGAGCGGGATCACGACGCCGGAGCCGTATCCGGGCGCGCACGTGTTCCGCGACGACGACGCGGACATCGCGCGGATCACGTTCAACATGGTGCGGCGGGACGCGAACAGGCGCCGGCTGCACCAGAAGCGCTGAGATGGACGCGTCGCTCGAGACGAGCATGCAGCAGAAGCGGCGCCTCGTTGAGGAGGCGCTCGGACGCTGCCTCCCATCCGGCCCGGAGACCCCCACGCCGCTCGCCGACGCGATGCGCTACGCGGTTATTCCCGGCGGGAAGCGTCTGCGGCCGGTGCTGTGTGTGGCGGCGTGCGAGGCGTGCGGGGGCGATCAGGCGGCGGCGATCGCGCCGGCATGCGCCGTCGAGCTCGTGCATGCGTTCTCGCTCGTGCACGATGACCTGCCGGCGATGGACGACGACGATGTGCGCCGCGGCCGGCCAACGCTGCACAAGGTCGCAGGCGAGGCGATAGCCATCCTCGCGGGCGATGCGCTGCTGAGCCTCGCGTTCGGCGTGATCGCCGACGACGATTGTCTGGACGGCACGCAGAAGGTGGCCGCGCTTCGGGAGCTCACATGGGCGGGCGGCCATTCGGCCCTCGCCGGCGGCCAGGTGCTCGACCTGGAGGCCGAGGGGAAAGGCGCGACGCCTGAGGCGCTGGCCCAGATTCACGAGAAGAAAACGGCCGCGCTCATCACGGCGTCGGCCGTCATGGGCGGCATCGCGGCCGAGGCTGGCCCGCAACAGCTCGAGGCGCTCCGCACGTACGGCCACCACCTCGGGATGGCGTTCCAGATCGTGGACGACGTCCTCGACGTCGTCGGCGACGAAGCGAAGCTCGGCAAGAAGGTCGGCGCCGACGCGGTGCACGACAAGGCGACTGCCGTTGTCGTGCACGGCCTCGACGGCGCGCGCGCGTTGGCGGCTGAACACGTCGAGAAGGCGCTCGCGGCGCTCGAGCCGTTCGGCGAGCGCGGTGCGCTGCTCGGGGCGATCGCGCAAGAGATGCTCGCGCGGGAACGCTGAGGCGTCCCGTGTGTCAAGACAGGTGCGCACACGGCTGTTGATTCCGCGGCGTGCCCGGTGCTAGTGTACGGCCGGCCGGGCAACAGCCGGTTCATTCGGCGCATAGGAGGCGAGTGGTTCGATGGGCAAGATCGTAGCACTTCTCTGGATCGGCGCGATCCTCTTCGGCGGCTTCTGGTTCGGCTATTACGAAGAAGGTGCGAACCGCGACATCACGATCGAGATGGATCTCAAGATGGCAAGCCGTGGAGCGCCTTTCCGGATGAGTTTCGACAAGCTGTACGCCTCCGGGAACAAGCTTGCAGTCGATTTCGACTTCAAGTCGAGGCAGTTCAACAGCCACGGCAGGATGATCTTCGACATGGCCAAGAAGAAGCGGATCATGATGTTCGATGCTGTGAAGGCGTACGACGAGACATCGTTCGACTTGGTGGACAAGAGCGAGTGCGAGCCTGCAGAGACGATGTTCCTCATGGGAGAGGAGGATCTAGAGCGGCTCGCTGGCAGTAAGACAATCGCCGGTTACAGGTGCCACGCTTTCACTGCGAAGGAGGGCGGTCGTGAGGTGGGGAAGGGGTGGTTCACCTACCAGATCCGGCTCGGTCGCTCGCACGTGGCGCTGGTCAACAAGCTCATCCGAATGGAGTCCGATGAACCGTCTTTCTTTGGGGGTGATTCCTCCGAGAAGGAACGGAAGCAGTACTCGGGCTTTGACTACTTCCCGCTTCCGCTGTCAGCCCGTATGCCCATGGACGGAGGGCAGATCGCCATCGAGGTGAAGAGCATCTCGCGTGACAAGATCGACAAGAGCGTCTTTGAGGTTCCGAGCGACTACGACGAAACCGGGTCAGAGGAGCTGCAGAAACGCTTGATTCGCCAGATGTCCGGGGCCGGCGGAAGCTAGATCCTCAGCTACGAGGCACCATCGTGAGCAAACCCAACTGCACGTTCGCCGTTATCGGCGGCAGCCAGGCGTACACGCTGCTGCGCGAGCATAAGATCGTCGGCAAGCGGCTCGGACCGGCTGAGACGCCGTACGGGCCGAGCCAGGCGCTCTACCTCGTCGAGGATGACGGCGCGAGGTTTTTCTTTCTGTCACGCCATGGCGAGGAGCGCTACCACGTCACGGCGCCCTTCATTAACAACCGGGCGAACATCTACGCGCTCAAGGACCGGGGCGTCGAGTGGATCGTGTCGTGGAGCGGCCCGGGGATCATCAACCGGCTGTACCAGATCGGCGACCTGGTGATCGCCGACGACGTGCTCGACGAGACGCACGGCCGGCCGAGCACGTTTTTTGAGGGGAAAGGCTGGGGCTTCATCCGGCAGAACCCGGTGTTTTGCCCGCAGCTCGCCAAGGTTGTGCACGAGGCACTCGTCGGGCTCGACGTCGGGCACATCGTCGGCGGGACGTACGTGTGCACGCGCGGCCCGCGGCTCGAGACGCCCGCCGAGGTGCACAAGTACCGGATCCTCGACGCGGACTTCGTCGGCATGACCGTGGCGCCCGAGTGTTTTCTCGCACGCGAGCTCGAGATGAGTTACGTCTCCCTCTGCTACCTGACGAACCTGGCGGAGGGCATCCGGGAACGCGACTACCAGCCGGGCGAGCTTTTTGAGGGCCTGCTGCCGCCCGACAACAAGGAGCGTGTCGACACGGCCGTGGGCCTCCTGCCGAAAATCGTCACCGAGGTGGCGCGGCGCATCGCGCGCGTCAAGCGCGATTCCCCGTGCGCCCGGTCGATGGAGCGCTACCGCCGCGCCGGGATCCTGCCCGAGGACTGGCATGAGTGGATCTCGGTCCCTGCTGATTCGGGCTGATCGCGCCGTCACGCTCGACGGACCGCCCCTCAACAGGGCGGCCGTCGTCGTCGGGGGCGACGCGATCGCGGCCGTCGGCCCGTCGGCCCAGATCGAGGCGCGAAGCTGGGATGCCGAGACCATCGACCTGTCCGGCCTGACCCTTCTTCCCGGGCTCATCAACGCGCACTGTCACCTCGACTACACCTGCCTGCGGGGCGAGCTTGCCGCCGGCGACTCGTTCGCGAAGTGGGCGTGGGCGATCATCTCGGCCAAGCGCCGGCTGCAACGCGCCGACTACGAGGCGTCGGTCCGCAGCGGGCTCGACGAGCTTGTTCGCACCGGCACGACGACGGTCTTCGAGGTGTCAAGCTCGTACGCCATCGTCCGCGCAGCGCGCGAGACGCCGGTGCGCATCGCGTTCTTCGGGGAGGTGCTCGGCCTGAATCCGTTCGCGGCGGGCCGCCGAATGCGGCGGTTCCGGCAGGCCGTCGCGGCAGCGACGAGCGAGAACGTCGTCGGGCGCGGAATGGCGCCGCACGCGGTCTACTCGGTCTCGAAGCGCCTCATGAAGCTGATCGGCCGCGAGCTGAAGCGCCGCCCGATGCCGATTACGGTCCATCTGCTCGAGAGCCTTGACGAGCCGCGGATCAACCCGTGGTTCGATGCGCGCCATGCCGTCAAGATCCTCGACCGCCGCGACCTGGTCAGCCGCTCGCTGCTGGGCGTGCACGTGAACTACCCCGGCGACGACGACGTGGCGATCCTGGCCGCGCGGGGCGCGTTCGTCGTGCACTGTCCCGGCAGCCACCGCTTCTTCGGCTACGACCCGTTTCCGGCCGAGCGGCTGCGCAGTGCCGGGGTACCGATCTGCCTCGGCACCGACAGCGCCGCGAGCAACGAGCGGCTCGACATGCTGCGCGAAGTGCGCCTTTTCCTGGAGGCGCATCCCGCCTTCACGCCGGACGAAGCGCTGCACATGGCGACGACGACTCCGGCACGCTTCCTCGGGTTTGACGGACGCCTGGGCGTCCTGAAACCAGGGGCGCTGGCCGACCTGATCGCCGTGCCGACGCCGCCTTGTCCCATCGAGAAGACGTGTGCTAGCGTTGTCGAGCACGACGGCGAGGTGCCCTGGGTCATGATCGGCGGCGAGGTTGTTCGTCGCCCAGAGCCGTAGTTGTGGGATGAACGAGTACCTCAAGCTCCTGACGCTCGAGCGCGGCGACCGCCGCATGCGCCTCCGCTCGCCCGCCAAGATCAACCTTTTCCTCGAGCCGCTGCGCAAGCGGCCGGACGGCTACCACGAGATCGTCACCGTGATGCAGACGATTGACCTGTGCGACGAGCTTGAGATCGAGCTCGGCGGCACCGGGATCGAGCTCGAGTGTGATGACCCCGAGCTGCCGCGTGGTCCGGAGAATCTCGCTTACCAGGCGGCCGAGGCGTTCGCCGGAGCGACGCGACTCGAGCAGGGCGTCCGCATCCGGCTGTCGAAGCGGATCCCGGTCGGCGGCGGCTTGGGCGGTGGGAGCAGCAACGCCGGAACGACGCTGCTCGGGCTGAGCGCGCTGACCGGGTGGCCGCTGAGCCCGCGCCAACTTGGCCGGATGGCGGCGTTGTTGGGTTCGGACGTATCGTTTTTTCTTTATGGTGGAACAGCCTTGTGCCGGGGGAAAGGTGAACGGGTGAAGGCGCTGAAGCCCGCGCCCGAGTTCTGGATTGTGCTGGTGACACCAGCCATGAGGGTCTCGACTCGGCTGGCTTACGAACGGCTCACTTTTGACTTGACAAAGCGCCATGGTGTCCGCAGAATGTTACGATCAATCAACGATTCCGATGTGTGTGCGCTCCGCGAGAGCCTTCACAATGGCCTCGCCGAGGCGGTCTTCGGGCAATACCCGCCTCTGGAGCGGCTTCACAAGGAGGTGACAGGAGAAGGCCTGCCCTATTCACAGCTTTCTGGAAGCGGTTCGACTCTGTACGGAGTCTGCTGCAGTGGAGCCGAAGCGACCGCGTTGAGGCACCAATTGCGGCGTCGGTTGTCCGGCGATGTCTTTGTTGCAGTAGCGAGGAACCGACTCGCGCCAGCCAAGGAGATCGGGAATGGAAATCACCGAGGTGAGGATCAGCCTAAGGGAGGCAGGCAATAGGAAACTGAAGGCTTTTGCCGCGGTCACGTTCGATGACGATTTCGTCGTGCGCGACATCAAGGTGATCGAGGGACGGCAGGGGCTGTTTGTCGCGATGCCGAGCACGAAGGTCACTGATAACTGCCCCGCCTGCGGCAGGAAGAACCCCCTTCGAAGCGAGTATTGCAGCCATTGCGGCCACAATCTAAGCGACGCCGGGCACATGAGTGATCCTGCCGACCAGCGCGAGGAGCACCGCGACATTTGCCATCCCATCCGGTCCGAATTCCGGCACTACATCCAAACGCAGATCGTGAACGCCTACCTGCAGAAGGTGGGTGCCGCCGCAGAGCAGCCCGGCCGGCGCACCTACTGAGGTGTCCGTTCCGGGCGGGCTGGACGTGCGTTCGCGGCGGTCCGGCCAGCCCCGGCGATGTCCGGCCCGGGCACCGTTTTTTGTTGACACTCGTCGGTGACACACCATATACGGATGTGTTTCGACTTCTCTCGTGGAAGCGGCTGTGTGTAGTGGCGGCACCCGGCCGAGCGGATGGGGCGTCGCCAAGCGGTAAGGCACGAGACTTTGGATCTCGCACCGGAGGTTCGAGTCCTCCCGCCCCAGCCAGAGGCCTCCGGTGCTAGTCTGCGAAGTAGCTTCGCTATGTAGCACGAGCACGCGTCAATGGGAGTGAGCGGGAGCGAGCGCCTCTCGCCCGCAGGGTACCATGCACAGAGAGATTAAGCTGTTTTCAGGCCTGGCGAACACCGAGCTGGCGGACAAGATCAGCAAGCGGGTCAACGTCCCCCTTGGCCAGATCGAGATCTCGCGCTTCCCGGACGGCGAGGTGTTCATCCGGATCCTCGAGAACGTCCGGGGCTGGGACGTGTTTGTTATACAGCCGACGGTGCCCGACCCGAACGAGAGCCTCATGGAGCTGCTCGTGATGATCGACGCGTTCCGGCGCGCGTCGGCCGAGCGGATCACGGCCGTGATCCCCTGTTATGGCTACGCGCGGCAGGACCGGAAGGATCAGCCGCGGGTGCCGATCTCGGCGAAGCTTGTGGCGAACCTGATCGTGGCGGCCGGGGCGAACCGGGTGCTCACGGTCGATCTGCACGCGGGGCAGATCCAGGGCTTTTTCGACATCCCGCTCGACAACCTGTACGCATTCCCGGTGTTCAGCGACTACATCCGGGCGATGAAGTTGAAGGATCCGGTGGTTGTCTCGCCCGACGTGGGTGGGCTCAAGATCGCCGCGTCCTACTCGAGCCACCTCCGGCTGCCGCTGGCCGCGGTTGACAAGCGGCGGCTGAACGACATGGAGGTGGCCGCGACCGGCATCATCGGCGACGTCAAGGGGTGCGACGTGGTGCTCGTCGACGACATGGTCACCACGGCGGGCTCGCTCGCGGAGGCGGCGCGGATAGCCAAGGAGTTCGGCGCGCGCGACGTGTACGCGTGCGTCACCCACGGCATTCTCGTCGGCCCGGCGATGGAGCGGCTCGAGGCGTCGCCCATGAAGCGACTTGTGATCACCGACACCGTGAGATCGAACGGGTGCGAGGAGCGGTCGAGTTTCGACGTGCACCGCCTGACCGTGTCGGACTTGCTCGGGCAGGCGATTATCCGGATTCATCGGAGCGAGTCAGTTAGCTCACTGTTCTTCTGACCCGACTACGGCGCGTCACCCTGTTGACGGCTCAAGATTGGAGCGACATCTATGGCAGGAATCAGTTTGAAAGCCGAGCGCCGCGACCGGTTCGGCAAGGAGCAGGCGCGCAAGTTGCGCCGCGACGGCAAGGTGCCCGGCATCGTGTACGGTCGCCATATCGAGGAGCCGATCCCGATCGAGCTCGACGAGCGCGAGGTTTTCGGCCTCACGCACGGCAGCCACGCCGGCTCGATCGAGAGCATCGTGATCGACCTCGAGATCAAGGACGGGCGCAAGAAGATCAAGCGGCCGGCGCTGATCAAGGAGGTGCAGACGGACCCGCTTCGTGGTATCGTGCTGCACGTCGACTTGAACGAGATCTCGCTCACCGAGCGGATCCACACTCGCGTGCCGGTCATCGGCAAGGGCGAGTGCAAGGGCGAGAAGCTCGGTGGGATCCTGGAACAGGTGATCCGCGAGATCGAGATGTCGTGCTTGCCGGCGGATATGCCCGAGGCGATCACGGTGGACGTGTCGGAGCTCTTGCCGCACCAGTCGATCAAGGTGGGCGATCTCGACCTGGGAGACAAGGTTGAGGTCCTCACCGACAAGAGCCAGCCGCTGTTCACCGTCATCGTGCCGCGCGTCGTCGCGGCCGAGGTCGCCGAGGAAGCAGCCGAGGAAGGCGCGGCCGAGGAAGAAGGGGCCGAGCCGGAGGTGATCGGCGAGGAGACGCCCAAGGCCGAGGAGAAGTAGCCGAGGCGGCCGATCGCGGGCGGCATGGCTCCGGCCGAACCGATGATAGTCGTGGTTGGACTTGGCAACCCGGGGAGGCGGTACCGGCGCACGCGGCACAACATCGGGTTCCGCGTCGTCGACGAACTGGCGCGTCGGCGTGGGGCTCGGTTGCGGCGCTCATCGAGGTGGGCCGCCCGCATGGCGCGGCTCGACGAGGCGGGTCGTCCCGTGTTCCTCGTCGAGCCGCAGACATATATGAACCGCAGCGGCCTCGCCGTGCGTGCGGCGATCTCGGCGCTCGGCGTCGTCGACGAGCTGCTCGTTGTGCTTGACGATGTGTACCTGTCGCTTGGGCGGCTCCGTGTTCGCCGCGGCGGCGGCGACGGCGGCCATAACGGTCTGCGGTCGATCATCGACGAGGTCGGGTCGAGCGACTTCGCCCGGCTGCGCGTCGGCGTGGGCACCTCGTCGGCGGGCGAGCTCAGCGACCACGTGCTCAGCAGGTTCGAGCGGTCGGAGCGTTCGCTCGTGCGCCGTATCGTGGCTGCAGCGGCCGACGCGGCGGCGACGGTGATCGACGAGGGTGTCGAGTCGGCCATGAACAAGTTCAACGGGATTGACCTGGCCACGGACGGGTTACACGAAGCCCTGGAGGAGTCGGTTTGAACGCGTACGAGTGCATGTACATTATCCAGACGAACCTCTCTGACGAGGAAACGGACAAGGCGAACGCCCGGATCGCCGAGGAGATCGAGAAGCGAGGCGGCTCGGTGGTTCACCGCGAGCGGCTCGGCAAGAAGCGGCTTGCCTACCCGATCGCCAAGCACGACGACGGCACATACCACCTGATGTATTTCGAGCTCCCGCCCGGCGAGATCACCGCGTTGCGCGCCGCGTATCGGCTCCACCCGCGCCTGCTTCGTTCGCTGATCTTGCGCAAGGAGCCCGAGGAGATCCCGAAGCCGCACAAGCGCGGGCCTGCGCGGTCCGAGAAGGCCGAGACGGCCCCGGAGACAACGCAAGAGGAACCGACCGGCGGCGAGCAGGACCAGGCTGAGGCGCCGACGACCGAGCCCGAGGCCCAGGCCGAGCCGGCGGCCGAGCAACCACCTGCCCCGTCGGGGTCGGAAGCGGAGCCGGATCGACAGGAGTAAGTCATGGCGAGTCTGAACAAGGTCTTCCTGATGGGCAACCTCACGCGGGATCCCGAGCTGCGCTACACGCCGGACGGCACGCCGGTGGCCGATCTGCGCTTGGCGGTAACGGAACGCTACACGAGCCGCAGCGGCGATCAGGCGGAGAACACGCTGTTTATCGATGTGGTGGCGTGGCGCCGGCAGGCCGAGACGGCGAGCGAGTTCCTCTCGAAGGGCCGACCCGTGCTCGTCGAGGGGCGCCTCAAGCTCGATGAATGGGAGAACCAGCAAGGCGAGAAGCGCTCAAAGATCCGGGTCGTCGCCCAGCGCATCCAGTTCCTCGGCAGCCCGCGGGGCGCCGAGGGCGGCGATGCTCGCTCGTCGGCTGGCGCCGCGCGGGATCGTCCCCCGGCCCCGGCCGAGAAAGCCCCGGACGAGGTGCCCGGCCCCGAGGACGTGGGCGAGGACGATATCCCGTTCTAGGCCGCCCGTGGCGGGCTGGTGCGGCAACGAGCAGGACGAGAACAGAAGGGAGAGACAACGCACATGGGGAAGCGATTCACCCGGCGCGGCCCGTTCCGCCGGAAGCGGTGCCGGTTCTGCGTGGATAAGATCAAGACGGTTGACTACAAGGACGTGCAGCGGCTGCGCAAGTGCGTGACCGACCGCGGCAAGATCATCCCGCGGCGGATTTCGGCCACCTGCGCGCGCCACCAGCGCCAGTTGACGGTGGCGATCAAGCGCGCACGCTACCTGGCCATGTTGCCGTACGTGGCCGACTAAGGGTGCAGGCAACAGGGATACAGCGATGGACATACTGCTGATCAAGGACGTTGACAAGCTCGGACGCGAGGGCGACATCGTTACGGTCGCCGACGGGTACGCGCGCAACTACCTGATCCCGCGCAAAATCGCGATGACCGCGAGCGCCCAGGCGGTCAAGCTCCAGAAGAAGATCCGGGCCGAGCGGATCGCCAGAGAGGCGGCCGAACAGCGCGACTTCGAGGAGCTGGCCGAGAGACTATCGAATGTTTCGGTCACCATCCCCGTCAAGGTAGGCGAGGACGAGCAGCTCTACGGGTCGGTCACCGGGCAGGATATCGCCGAGTTGCTCAAGGAAGAAGGGTTCGCGATCGACCGGAAGAAGATCGTTTTGGAGAACCCGATCAGGGCCCTCGGCGTCTACGCAATAGAGATCCGGCTTCATCCGGAGGTCGCCGCGACGGTCAAGTTGTGGGTTGTCAAGGAGTAGCCACGGGCCTCGGCGCGGTGACCGTGCAGGGTTCGTGCCATGGCGCGCACACGTTGATGGAGCTGCTGCGGGGGAGGTTGCGGAATGGCTCCTGAGCCGCTCGCCGACAGTATCCGGCTTGACAAGGTTCCACCGCACGACCTCGACGCGGAGATGGCCGCGCTCGGGTGCGCGCTCATCGACCGCGAGGCGCTCGACAAGATAGGCGAGCACCTCCAGCCCGAGATGTTCTATCACCGGCCCCACCAGACCATCTGCCGCGTGCTGCTCGAGCTGTACGAGCGCCGGATGGACGTGGACTTCAACACGGTGGCCGAGCGCTTGCGTACGCTCAGTGTGCTCGACGAGGTTGGCGGCGCCATCTACCTGACGGACCTGATCGACCGCGTCGCCACGGCCGCGCACGTCGATTCGTACATCCGCATCGTGCGCGGCAAGTACCTGCTCCGGTCGCTCATCACGGTATCGACCCAGGTTGTTGGGCGCTGCTACACGAGCGCCGAGGAGCCCGAGGATCTGCTCGACGAGGCCGAGCGCGCCATTTTCTCGATCGCCGAGAAGAAGGTGGCGGAGAGCTACCGCGAGATGAAGCCGCTGGTGTCGGGGACCGTGGACACGATCGAGCGGCTCTGGGAAGACCAGCATTACGTCACGGGCGTCCCCAGCGGGTTCCACGACGTGGACGAGCTCACGAGCGGCTTTCAGAACTCGGAGATGATCGTCATTGCCGCGCGGCCGTCGATCGGCAAGACGGCGCTCTCGCTGCAGATCGCCGAGCACTGCGCCGTCGACCGCAAGATCCCGGTGGCGATCTTCAGCCTCGAGATGGCCGCGGAACAGCTCACGCACCGGCTCCTGTGCTCGCGCTCGCGCATGAACGCGCAGGACGTGCGGCGCGGGATATTCAAGAAGGACAAGTGGCCTGATATCGTCAAGGCGGCGGGCGAGCTGACGCTCGCGCCGATCTACGTCAACGACACGCCGAGCCTGACGTCGCTGCAGCTTCGGGCGATCGCGCGGCGGCTTAAGGCGACGAACGACGTCGGCCTGATCATCGTTGATTACCTGCAGCTGATGACCGCAGGCCTGCGGCGGCAGGAGAACCGCCAGCAGGAGATCTCGGAGATCTCGCGGTCACTCAAGGGCCTCGCGCGCGAGTTGAAGGTGCCCGTGATTGTCTGCAGCCAGCTCAACCGCGAGGTCGAGTCGCGCCCCGGGCGGCGGCCGCAGTTGTCGGACCTGCGCGAGTCGGGCGCGATCGAGCAGGACGCCGACGTCGTCATGCTGCTCGCGCGCCCGGACTTCTACGATCCGAACGACCACCCCGGGGTCGCGTCCGTGATTCTGGCCAAGCAGCGCAACGGCCCCACTGGCGAGGCGAAACTTACGTTCCTGAAGAAGTACACCCGGTTCGAGCCGCTTGCCCGGGCCGGCGCCGCGCGTTCCGCAACGGGCGCTGAGGGGAGCCCGCTGGCCGGCGGCGAGGAGCCGTTCGATGTCGACATCTAGCCGGCCCGCCCGTGGCGGGCACGCCCGCCTGCGGCGGGCAAGCTTGTGACGCTCGCGTTCACTGACGAGAGGAGGATGGGATGCTGAGACGCTTCGCCCTGCTGTGTGGACTCGCCGTCTTTGTTCTGCCCTGGGTGCCGGCGCGCGCGGCCCAGGAGGGCCCGTCACTCGAAGGGCAGATTGTGCGCGACATCGAGCTGCGGGGCCTCCAGCGCACTCGGCGGCAACTCGTCCTGTACAAGATCAAGACGCACGTCGGCGAGCCGTACTCGTCCGACACCGTCAGCGCCGATGAGCGCCGCCTCATCGAGAGCGGGTACTTCCGCACCGTCTCGGTCATGGTGCAGCCGCTCGAGGACGGCGTGGGTGTGATCTTCAGCTTCCGCGAGAAGCCGACAGTCAAGGCCATCCTCTTTGAGGGGAACGAGCGATACAAGACGGCCAGGCTGCGCAAACGGATCCCGATTGGACGCGGCGAGATCTATGACGAGGTCGCGCTCGTCGAAGGGATCGCCGAGATCTATGATCTCTACGAGAAGAAGGGCTACTACGACATCTCGGTCGTGCACAAGCCCGAGTATGACCCGGAGGCGAACGAGGTCACGGTGGTCATCGCGGTGCGCGAGGGCCGGCGGGCGATTGTGTGCGACATTCAGTTCGTTGGCGCGGAGCACACGACGCGGCGCACGCTGCTGCGGCTGATGAAGACGAAGCGGCGCAACGCGCTGAGCTGGCTCACGGGCCGCGGCAAGCTGCGGCGCGAGGTGCTCGAGGACGACATGTTCCGGCTCGCGGCCCACTGGCGTTCGCTCGGTTTTCTCGACGTGAAGATCGACGAGCCGGTCGAGGAGTTCATCGAAGGGCGCACGGATGCCGTGCGGCTCATCGTCACCGTGCGCGAGGGGCCCCGGTACCGGGCCGGCACGACGTTGTTCTCGGGTTTCCGTGCGTTCCCCGAGGAGGCGCTGCGGGCGCAGTTGGTCTTGCACGAGGGCGACGTGCTGGCGGCCCACAAGGCGACCGAACAACGGCGCGCGATCTCCGACTTCTACTCGCAGCGCGGCTACGTCGATGTGCTCGTGTCCGAGCGGCTTTCGCCGGGTGAAGGCGAGCACGTGCTCGACATCCGCTACGAGATCGAGGAGAACAAGCGCATCCGCATCGGGCGCGTCGAGATCACCGGCAACCTGGTGACCAAGGACAAGGTGATCCGGCGCGAGATCAGCCTGGTGCCCGGCGATTATTACGACGGGGTGAAGCTGCGCAGGTCGCACTCGCGGCTGATGAACCTGCGGTACTTCGAGTCGGTCGACATGCTGCTCGAGCCGACCGAGCGCGAGGACGTGCGCGATCTCATCGTGGTCGTAGGCGAGATGCCCACCGGGCGTCTTATGGGCGGCATGGGCTTCAGCTCGATCGACAAGCTGATGGGCACGTTCGAGATCGCCCAGTCGAACTTCGACCTCAAGAACTGGCCGTCGCTGCGCGGCGCCGGCCAGAAAGCCCGCCTCAAGTTCACGTTCGGCACGAATCGGCGTGACGCCGAGCTGAGCTTCACGGAACCGTGGTTCTTCGACAGGCAGCTCGCGTTCGGGCTCGTGGTGTTCGCGCGCGACTACCTCACGCCCGAGGACTACGACGAGAGCCAGGTCGGTTTCACCGTGCAGTTTTCGAAGATGCTGTGGCGCCGCATCAGGGGCACGATCAGCTACACGCTCAAGGAGGTCGAGATCGAAGCCGATGAGGACGCCTCGGAGCTGATCCGGCGCGAGGAAGGCACGAAAACCGTCGGAAGCCTCACGGCGCAGGTTGTGCGCGACACGCGTGACAGCTTTTTCATGCCGACGCACGGCTACCGGCTGCTCGTGGCCGAAGAGGTCGGGGCCGACGTGCTCGGCAGCGACGACGAGTTCCACAAAGAGACGCTCGCGGCGACGTACCACGTCTCGTTCGTCGAGGGGCACGTGGTCCGGCTGCGGGGCGAGCTCGGCGCGGTCGAGGAGTTTGGCGATTCGGATGACGTGTCGATCTTCGAGCGGCTGTTCCTCGGCGGCGGTCGCACGATCCGCGGGTTCGATTTCCGCGAGGTGGGTCCCAAGGACGAGCTGGGCGAACCGGTGGGGGGCAAGTCGAGCCTGCTGCTGTCGGTCGAGTACACCTTCCCGCTCGTCGACCCGATCCGCGGGGCGGTGTTCTACGACACAGGCAACGTGTGGGAGCAAGCGTATACCTACGAGTTGAACGACTTGCGGGCCGGCGCCGGGATCGGGCTGCGCATCATGATGCCAGTATTCGGCGGGTTCCCGTTTAACATCGATTACGCGTGGCCGATCGATCGCGACGAGTTCGTCGACGACAAGCCCCGGCTCGATTTCTCGTTTGGATTCCAATTCTGATTCGAACGCGGTACCCAGGAGGAAGATCTGTGAGCTATAGAGTAACAATCGCAGCAGGTGTCTTGCTCGCACTGCTGGCAGGATCGGCCGTGCATGCGACCGAGGGCGTCAAGATAGCCATCGTCGATCTGTCGCGCGTCGGTGACGAGTGCAAGTACAAGGCCGACTACGAGGAGCGGCTGAAGGAGCTGATCGAGCGCAAGCGCGACGAGGGGCGGCGGCTCAGCCAGCAAGTGAAGGCGCGCTTCGAGGAGTTCGAGAAGGAGAAGCTGCTGCTGACCGACGAGGCGAAGGCGGGGAAGCAACGCGAGCTGACCGCTGAGGCCAGGAAGCTCCAGGACTTCGACGCCCAGGCCAAGCAGGAGGTCCAGCAGCAGGGCCGCGTCTACTCGGAGGAGTTCAGCAAAAAGATCAAGGCCGTCATCAAAGAAGTGGCGGCCGAGCACGGGCTGGATCTGGTGTTCGACAGCGGCGTCCTGCTCTACCAGAAAGACATGCCCGATCTCAGCGATGAGGTGCTCACGCGGCTCGACGAGATGTTCGACGAGGAGCACGGCGTGACCGAGAGCGACGACGAGGAAGCGCCTTCCGCCGACTCGGACGAAGGCGGGTGATCTGAGCGTGGCAGGACGCACTCTCGCTGAGATCGCCGAGCGCACGGGTGGTCGTCTGTTCGGCGATGGCCAACGCGAGATCACCGGCGTGGCCGGCATCCGTGACGCCGGCCCCGGCGACATCACCTTTGTGGCCAATGCTCGCTACGTGCGCGAGCTGCCAATGACGCGCGCCTCGGCCGTGATCATCGCCGAGGACGTCGCGGTGCCCGAGGGGCGCAGCGGCCTCGTGCATGCCAACCCCTCGCTTGCCTTCGCCCAGGTTGTCGAGATGCTTTTCCCGCCCCCGGCCCGTCCGCGGCCGGGTGTCCATCCCGGCTCGATCATCGACCCGAGCGCATCGCTTGGCGTGGATGTGTCGATCGGGCCGTTTGTTGTCGTTGAGGCCGGTGCTCGGATCGGCGATCGGACCGTGCTGGCGCCGTTCGTCCACGTCGGTGTCGAGGCGCACGTTGGGGCCGACTGCCTGCTCTATCCGCACGTGTCGGTCCGGGAGCGGTGTGTGCTCGGCGACCGCGTGATCGTGCACTGCGGGACCGTGATCGGCTCGGACGGCTACGGCTACGTGCAGATCGGGTCCCGGCACGAGAAGATCCCGCAGCTCGGCACGGTCGAGATCGGCGACGACGTCGAGATGGGCGCCAATGTGTGCATCGATCGGGCCCGGTTCGACAAGACCGTGATCAAACGAGGGACGAAGATTGACAACCTGGTGCAGGTGGCCCACAATGTGCGCATCGGCGAGGACAGCCTCATTATTGCGCAGGCCGGCATCTCCGGCAGCACCACCATCGGCGACAACGTGACCATGGCCGGCCAGTCCGGCGCGGCCGGCCACATCGAGATCGGCGATGGCGCCATCCTCACGGGGAGGGCCGGCGCGACCAAGGACGTGGCGCCGGGCGCGATCGTGAGCGGCATACCGGCGCGGCCGTTGGCCGAGGTCAGGCGCGGGCAGGCTGCCCTCATGCAGGCGGGCGAATGGACACGCAGGATGCGTGCGCTCGAACAGCGCGTCGCGAAGCTGGAGGAAGCGCTGGGGCGCTCGCGCGGATCGGCGTCGGAAGAGGAATGATGGATCGCCAGCGGACGATTCAACACGAAGTGAGCCACGCTGGGATCGGCGTGCACACGGGCAACAGGAGCCGGCTTACGTTCAAGCCCGCGCCGCCGAACCACGGTGTCAAGTTCGTGCGCACGGACACCGATGAGCGCGTCACGATCGACGCCGTGATCGAGAACGTGAGCGACGTGGTCCGTGGGACGACGATCTCGTCGAACGGCGTCAAGATCCACACGGTCGAGCACGTGCTCGCCGCGCTCATGGGCTTCGGCATCGACAACCTCGTCATCGAGGTCGACGCGAACGAACCGCCCGTAGGGGACGGGAGCTCGAACCCGTTCGTGGCCATGCTCGAGGAAGCGGGCATCGAAGAGCAGGATGCGCCGAAGCAGTGGTTCGCGCCGTCCGAGCCGATTCATTTCTCCGACAACGGCGTCACGATCATCGTGCTGCCTGCGGACCGGCTGCGGATTTCGGCCACGATCTGCTACGGGCGCCCGGGCCTCGACAGCCAGTACTGCTCGCTGCCGATCGATACCGAGACGTTCGTCACACAGATCGCCCCGTCACGCACGTTCTGCTTCTACCACGACGTTGAACATCTGATGCGCAACAACCTCATCAAGGGCGGCAGCCTCGACAACGCAGTCGTGATCAAGGACGGGGCGATCCTGGCGAAGGACGGGCTTCGGTTCCCGAACGAATTCGTCCGGCACAAGGTCTTGGACATCATGGGCGATTTGTTTCTGCTGGGCTACCCGCTGCGTGCGCACGTCGTGGCGATCAGGTCGGGCCACCTACCACACATCAAGCTCACGCGCTTGCTGAGAGAGAGAATCACGATGAGCCACTCCACGAAAACGTCGGCGCGCGGCGTCGTGCACCCCGACACAGGCGAGGTATTCGACATCGAACGGATCATGCGCGTGCTGCCGCATCGGTACCCGTTCCTGCTCGTCGACCGGATCGTCGAGATCGAGGGCAGCGAGCGGATCGTCGGCATCAAGAACGTGACGATCAATGAGCCGTTCTTCACCGGCCACTTCCCCGGCCGGCCCGTGATGCCCGGCGTGCTGCTCATCGAGGCGATGGCCCAGGTCGGCGCGATCCTGCTGCTGAACATGTCGGGCAACGACGGGAAGATCGCTTACTTCGCCAGCGTGGACAAGTGCCGCTTCCGCAAGCCCGTGGTGCCGGGTGACCAGTTGCGGCTCGTCGCCGAGACGGTGGCGATTCGCTCGAAGGTCGCTCGCTTCAAGACGGCCGCGTTTGTCGGCGACGAGAAGGTGGCCGAAGCCGAGCTGATGTGCTCGCTGGCGGACGCATGACGATGGGCCGCGAGACGACCATCCACCCGACCGCTGTCATCGATCCTCATGCCGAGCTTGAACCGGGCGTCGAGGTCGGCCCGTATGCGGTCATCGGGCCCAACGTGCGCATCGGCGCAGGCACCACGATCCATCCGCACGTGGTCATCGACGGCAACACGACGATCGGCGCCGGCTGCGAGATCTTCCCCGGCGCCGCGATCGGTCTGCGGTGCCAGGACCTCAAGTACAAGGGCGAGACGACGTACGTGCGGATCGGCGATGGGACAACGATCCGCGAGTACGTCACGATCAACTCGAGCACGGGCGAAGGGGGCGAGACCGTCGTCGGGACTAACTGCCTGCTGATGGCCTACTGCCACGTTGCGCACAACTGCGCGATCGGCGACGACGTGATCATGGCAAACCTCGCCTCGCTCGCCGGCCACATCGTCGTTGAGGACAAGGCGATTCTCGGCGGCCTCGTGGGCGTGCACCAGTTCGTTCGCATCGGCACCATGTCGATGACGGGCGGCGCCTCGAAGGTCAACCAGGACGTGCCGCCGTATGGCCTGAGCGACGGCCACCCGTGCCGCGTGCGCGCCGTCAACGCGCTGGGCCTCAAGCGGCGCGGCGTGCCGCGCGAGACGCGCGAGGCGCTGCACCACGCGTTCAAAGTGCTGTTCTTCGACGGTCACCCGATGAACCGGGCGCTCGAGCTCGTCGAGGCCGAGGGACCGCTGGCGCCGGAGGTCAAGCACCTGATCGAGTTCATCCGCGCCTCGGAGCGCGGCATCGGACGGTAATAAAGACACTTCCACCACGGGCTGCTCGCCATGCCGACGCTTGGCTTGATCGCCGGAAACGGCCGGCTTCCCTTCCTCGTCGCCCGCGCCTACAGGTCGAAGGCCGGCCACCGTGTTGTCGCCGTCGGCTTCAAGGGCGACACAGACCCGACCCTCGCCGACCTCGTTGACGAGTTCACCTGCGTCGGCGTCGGCCAGCTCGGGCGCTTGATCCGGCTGTTCAAGAAGGCGGGCGTTGACGAGGCCGTCATGGCGGGCCAGATCACGCCGACGCGTCTGTTCTCCAAGGTGGCCTTCGATGCGCGCGGCCTCAAGGTCATCGCCCGCCTGAAGGACCACAAGGCGGACACGATCTTTGCCGCCGTCGGCGACGAGCTCGGCAAGGACGGCATCCGGCTCGTCGATTCGACGCGCTATCTCGACGAGCACCTGCCGGCCGAAGGCGTGCTCACGCGCATGCAGCCGACGGCCGAGCAGCTTGAGGACGTCGCGTTCGGCGCCGGCATTGCGCGCGCACTGGGCGGCCTCGACGTCGGGCAGACGGTCGCCGTCAAGGACCGTGCCGTGGTCGCCGTCGAGGCGATCGAGGGCACGAACGAGACGATCACGCGCGCCGGCCGGCTCGGCGGCGAGGGCGTCGTCGTGGTGAAGATGGCCAAGCCGCGCCAGGACATGCGATTCGACGTGCCCGTCATCGGGCCACGAACGATCGAGGTGATGACCGAGGCACACGCGGCCGTGCTCGCCATCGAGGCGAAACGGACGTTCGTCGTCGACGAGGCGGCAGCAATCGAAGCAGCCGACGCTCACGGCATCTGCGTGGTGGCAATCCCGCCGGACTTCGCTGTGCGCTGAGGCACGGAACTCCTTCCCGCCTTCGTGCGTTTTCAGCGCAAGCGGGACCCTCTACGTTCCCTATTACAGAAAGGAACAGGATGGATATCCGAGTGAGTTTCCCCAGCGGCAAGCGGGTCGACGCCGAGCTCGAGGGCAGAGGCTTCGTCGTCCGCACGGACCAGTCGAAGCTGAGCGGCGGCGACGAGTCGGCCCCCGAGCCGTATCAGCTTTTCCTCGCGTCGATTGCCACCTGCGCCGGGGTGACGATTCTGAGCTTCTGCCGGACGCGCGACTTGCCGACGGACGGCATCGAGCTCGTTCAGCGCCAGGAGTACGACGAGTCGGGCAAACGGCTCACGAAGGTCAAGGTCTCCATCAAGGTTCCCGCGAGCTTCCCCGCCAAGTACCGGCGCGTGCTCATCCGAGCGGCCGATCTGTGCAGCGTCAAGAGAGCAATCGCCGACCCGCCCGAGTTTACGATCAGCGTGACCGACTCCTAGACTTCTTGATGGGGCTTCCAGTGCGGGGGAATTGGCATCGCTTTATGGTAGCACGGCTGTCAGATTCGTGCTACATGTGCCGCATGTGGCAGGCACTCCGTGCCAGAACGAAGAACGCCGGAACAAGGAGGAGGCAAATGAAAACCCGCACCAGCGCATCGTCGTGGACCATCGTTGTGGCCGTGCTCGCAGTCGCAGGCGCCGTGATCGCGCCGGCGATCGCGCATTTCCAGATGCTGATCCCGTCGCGAGACGTGGTCGGTACGGACGACTCGCGCGCGATCGCCCTCGATCTGATCTTCACGCATCCGATGGAAGGCCACATGATGAACATGGCCAAGCCGAAGGCGTTCGGCGTTTCGATCAAGGGCGGCGACCCGGTCGATCTGCTCGCGACGCTCAAGGAGAAGAAGATCGGCGATTACTCGACGTGGGAGACGACGTACCGGCTCCAGCGGCCCGGCGACTACGTCTTCTTTGTCGAGCCGGTGCCGTACTGGGAGCCTGCCGAGGACTGCTTCATCATCCACTACACCAAGGTGGTCGTCAACGCGTTCGGCCTCGAAGAAGGCTGGGACGCCGAGCTCGGCCTGAAGACCGAGATCGTGCCGCTCGTGCGGCCGTACGGGCTGTGGGCGGGCAACGTGTTCCGCGGCATCGTGAAGGTCGACGGCAAGCCGGTGCCGTACGCGGAGATCGAGGTCGAGTACTACAATGAGCCCGGCGCGACGCCCGTCGAGGCGCCAACCGATGCGCACATCACGCAGGTGATCAAGACGAATGCACACGGCGAGTTCTGCTATGCTATGCCGAAGGCGGGCTGGTGGGGCTTCGCGGCGCTGAACGAAGCCGACTACACGATCGAGCACGAGGGCGAGGCGAAGGCCGTCGAGCTCGGCGCTTTGATCTGGGTCCACACCGAAGAAATCAAGTAGGGAACGGCGATGCACATACAGGACGGCGTCCTCTCGCCGACCGTCCTCGTCGCCGGCGCTGTGGTGGCGGCGGCCGGCACGGCCGTGGGGCTCCGCAAGGTCACGGGCGAGATGGTGCCCCGGGTCGGCGTCATGGCGGCGACGTTCTTTGTTGCGTCGCTCATCCACGTGCCGATCGGCGTCTCGTCGGCGCACTTGATCCTGAACGGGCTTGCAGGGCTTCTCTTGGGGTGGGCGGTGTTTCCGGCGCTCCTTGTCGGGCTGTTCCTGCAGGCGATCCTGTTCCAGTTCGGCGGGCTCACGACGCTCGGCGTCAATACGACCACGATGGCGCTGCCGGCTCTCGTCTGCTACCTTGTGTTCCGGCGACTGCTTCGTCGCGGGCCGACGGTGAGCGGGCTGGCGGCGTTCGGCACGGGCGCGCTGTCGGTCTTGCTTGCGGGCGTGCTCGTGGCGGCCGCGCTGGTTTTCTCGGGGAAGGCGTTCGCGAACACGGCGGTCGCCATCGTCGTCGTCCATCTTCCAATAGCGGCGATCGAGGGGACGATCTGCGTACTATGCGTCGCGTTTCTTCGGAAGGTGAAGCCGGAGCTGCTGCCCAGCTACGCAGGCCTGGAGGCACGGCATGATATCTAGGCTGCTTACTCGTCTGTCTGTCTCCGTGTTACTGGCTGTCGGTGGCGCTTTGCTCGCCTCGCCGGCCTCGGCGCACAGGCTCAACGTGTTCGCCTACGTCGTCGGGGGCCAGGTGCAGGTCGAAGCGTACTTCAGCGGTGGCGCACGAGCACAGGGCGCGGACGTGACCGTCTATAGCGCCGAGAAGGAGGTGCTTCTCACGGGGCGCACCGACAAGGACGGCCTGTGGGCATTTCCCGTGCCGGCCGTCGAGGGCGATCTCGAGATCGTTGCTGAAACGGAGGATGGGCATAAGGGCCGGTGCGCGCTGAAAGCCGAGGAGCTTGCGGGCAGCGCGCCGCGTGATGACGTGCCGACGGCCGGGGCCGAAGGTCCGGACGCGGCGGGTGAGGCGCGTAGCGAGCCGGCGGCACCTTTGGGCGCCAGCGGCGACCTCGACGAGATCCGGGCATCGCTCGAGCGGATCGACGCGTCGCTTCGCACCGTGCAGCGGCAGCTCGCCGAGCTTCGCCGACCGCGCGCTGGTCCCTCGCTTGACCGTGTGCTGGCCGGCGTCGGGTTTATCGTCGGCCTGACCGGCGTGGCGATGTATTTCATGGCGCGGAACGCCGCGAGGAAGTAAACTGGGGCCAGTACGGTCTCGTGCACAACTCGCTGAAGCGCTTTCTCGATGGCGGTCCGGGAGCCATTTGCACAGGGCAGCTCACTTCTTCACGGCCTTGACGCACGCGCCAAGTTCGTGGCCGCATGTGTGTACTCCATCGTTGTCGCCGTGGCAGGCGATTTCCTCGTCCTAGTGTTAGCCGTTCTGTTTTCGCTCGCGCTCCTCGGGGCCGCTCGGCTCGATGCCGCTCGTCTGCTGCGCCGGCTCGTGGTCGTCAACGCGTTCATCGCGTTCCTGTGGTTGTTTTTGCCGTGGTCAGTGCCGGGCCAGATCGTGGCCGCGTTGGGGCCGATCGAGATCACGCGCGAGGGCCTGCTCCTCGCGCTGCGGCTCACGCTCCGGTGCAACGCGATTGTGTGGGCATGCATCGCGCTTCTGGGCACGTCGAGGATCGTTGACCTGGCGCATGCGCTGCGCGCGCTGCGTGTGCCCGAGAAGCTCGTCGTCGTGCTCTTCTTCTGTGTGCGCTACATCCAGGTAGTCCACGACGAGTACCGGCGCCTCGTCGATGCGATGAGGGTGCGCGCGTTCAAGCCGAGGACGAACCTCCACACGTATCGCACGTACGCGAACCTAGTGGGCACGCTGCTGGTGCGGAGCCACGACCGGGGCGCTCGCATCTACGAGGCGATGCTCTGCCGGGGCTTTCGCGGCCGCTTTCGGAGCCTTGGACAAGGACGTATCCGGGCTCGGGATATCGCGGCGGCCGTCGTCGTCGTCGCGTTCACGATCCTGCTTGTGGGGCTGGAATGGATAGGGACAGTGCTCTGATACAACTCGACGGGATCCGGTTCGCGTATCCCGGGAGGCCGGAGCTCTTCGGCGGTGTCGATTTCACGGTGCGCGAGGGCGACCGCCTCGCCGTCGTCGGGGCGAACGGCAGCGGCAAGACGACGCTCTTCCACCTGATCGTCGGACTCCAGCGGCCGAGCGCGGGCCGGGTTCGCGCGTTCGGGCGCGACGTGGAGCGGCGGTCCGACTACGATGAGGTGCGGTCCAAGGTCGGCTTCCTCTTCCAGGATTCGGATGACCAGCTCTTTTCGCCGACGGTGCGTGAGGACGTCGCCTTCGGGCCGCTCAACCTCGGCAAGATGAGGGAGGAGGTTGTGCGCATCGTCGACGAGACGCTCGCCTGGCTCGGGCTTTCGGATTACGCAGACCGAATCGGCTACGACCTGTCGGGCGGCGAGAAGCGCCTCGTGGCGCTCGCGACCACGCTCGCGATGAAGCCGCAGGTGCTCTTGCTCGACGAGCCGGCCGCCGGCCTCGACCCGAAGGGGCGATCGGAACTGATCGAGCTGCTCGCCCGGATCGGCGGGACGCAGGTAATCAGCTCGCACGACATGGAGTTTGTCCGGGCCACGTGCCTGCGTGTGGTCGTGATGGACAAAGGGCAGTTGATCGCGGAAGGGGCGACGGATGAGATCCTCGGCGACGCCGACCTGATGCTCCGCCACGGCCTTGAGGTGCCGTACTCGCTCGAAGCTCGGGGACATGGCACGCACGATCACCGCCACGGCGCCGGCGTCAGCCACGGCCACGGCCACGGCGCGGCGCACGTCACGCAAGAGCACAAGCCGCCGGACAAGGACAGCATGAGTTGACGGTGGCATGAGGCGGCTCCTTGTCATATGTCTGATCGCACTTGGCCTTGTGGGTGCGTGTGTGCCGGCCCGGGCGCATATCTTCGGCTACCACGCTGTGGACCACGACGTCATCGTCATGATCGCCCCCAACATCGTCACGGTACGGATGATCGTGTTCCTCGGCGAGGTACCAAGCGCCGGGTTGTTGGCGACCGCGGACGCGGACAACGACAAGGATCTCAGCGATGAGGAAGGGAAGACGCTCGCCGCCGACTACCAAGAGGATCTCCGAAAGGATCTGAGGCTCACACTCAACGGCGAGCGGGCGACGCTCGAGTTCGTCAAGGGAAACGCCGTCCTCATCCGGGGCATAACGCCGATGCCCCAGATTCAGTTGGTGCTTCACTTCAACGCCGTCGGTCCTCGGCCGCGTGTCGGCACCAACACGCTGCACATGCACAACCTGTGCGACATCAACAGGCTGGGGACCAGGGATCTCGTCTTCACGGTGCAGGCGCCCGAATACATCGACGTCGTGGGCCAGCCGGAGAAGATCGACTGCCGCAGGGCGGAGGACTACCAGGCCATGGTCGGGATGATTCCGCCCGACTACCGCGAGGGCACGGTGATCTTCGAGATGGACGCCGCCGCGCTCGAGCTCATCCCGTCCGAACACGTTGTCGACGAAGAACCACGCGACGTCGACGTCGCGCGTTCGCCGGGCACGACGAAGCAGTCGAGCAGGCTGGTGAACATAATCGGCGAGCTGGCACACCGCCACACTATCGGCGTGCTCGTCGTGTCGCTGGGGATCGCTTTTGTCCTCGGCATGCTTCACGCGGCGCAGCCCGGCCACGGCAAGACCCTGGTCGCCGCGTACCTGGTCGGCAGTCACGGCAAGGTGCGGCACGCAGTCCTGCTTGGGATCATTGTGACGCTGACGCACACCTTCAGCGTCTATATCATTGCGGTTCTCGTCCTGGTGGGCGTGAAGGGCGCCGACGACGTGACCTTGATCTTCTGGCTCAAGCTGGTGTCCGGGCTGGGCATCGCGGCCATTGGCGTGTGGCTGCTTGCATGCGCTGTTCGGCGCAAGACGCTGCCGCACGTCCATCTGGGCGGGGGACATCATCATCACGACCATGAGCACGAGCACGACCACGCGCACGAGCACACCCACACCCACACCCACTCGCACGATCATGCCCACGCGCATGATCACGTTCATCCGCACACCCACACCGACGCGCACGATCATGCGCACCCGCACGATGATGCGGGCGGCCACGTGCACGAGGATATGCACCATGGCCGGGACTCCGGTGTGGCCGTCGAGCCACCAAGCCTCAAGCGCCTGCTCGCGCTCGGGATCACGGGCGGCCTCGTGCCGTGTCCGGATGGGATCCTGCTGATTCTGGCGGCGGCGTACCTGCAGGTCGTCGCGTTTGGAATCATGCTGCTCGTCAGCTTCAGCCTTGGCCTCGCAACAACGCTGGTGACGATCGGCGTTCTCGTCGTGCGCGGCTCGAAGCTGATCACGGGGCGGCTGAAGAAACCGGCCCGCTTCTTCCGGTGGGCGTCGATGGCGTCGGCGACGGTCATCACGCTGATCGGCTGTGGCATGGCGTATGCCGCGATAAGGTTCCTGGCCGCCCGCTAAGAGCAGGGCCGGGGGGCTGCTCGCACGCGAACCTCGAGCGGTGCGGCGACGCATAGCTCGCCCGGGGCGCGCGACGAAACGCGATCACTCTGCCTTCAGGGCGAAGTTCTTGACCTCCCATTTCTTGACCAACTCGGGATCACGTTCGCGCATCTCGAAGGAGTGGAGCTCCTCGTCCTTGTTCGCCCAGCATGAGGCGGGGTAGATTAACTTTGTGCCGTCTTCGCTTTCCTCTGACCACACGATGCTCCGGCGCGGCTCCGGCCATTCCTTCGTCGCGATCCAGAAGTCGAAGCCGTGGCCTTCCGGCCCCTTGTCCGTCTCGACGTTGATGATGGCCTGGTTCTCCGTTCTCTCGATGCTGACGATCTCCCACTTCACGCCGCTGGGGCTCTCGCCGTTCGCGCCGACCTTGATCTCATCGTCTTCAAGGACGACGACGACCTTGTAGCTGTCGTCGTCGTAGTACTCGACGGTGATGGAGCATGCCTCGGTCGTCTCGGGCGCCCACCAACCCACGTGCACCACGCCAAGTGTCCACCCGCGCATCAGGCCCATGGTGGGATCGTGCGGCTCCACCTCTGCGCCAGTGAGGCGGACCTCCTGGCCTGGTGTCACGAAGTAGGCGACGTACGGCACCAGGTTCTCGTCGGTCAAGCGCCCTCCGTCATTACCCCATTCGTACGCGAGCTCACCGTCCTCGTCGGTTGTCGCCGAAAACGTGCGCTCAAGCTTGAGGAAGCGGTCGAGAGCTTCCTCGCACTCCTTGGCTTCGGCCTCCGCCAACTCCGGATTCCGGATCAGCACCGTCTTACCGTCCCGCACCGTGACGATGCCGAAGAATATGAAGTCCCCCTCTTCAGCCGCCGGCGCGAGATTCCACACGAGCATGCACGTCAGGATGAGGAACATCGCTCGAAACATAGGGCACCTCCTCTGGATCGCACGTCTATCAACGAGACAAGGAACAGCGGCCCGAAGGTACAGGATCACAGACGTGGCGCGCAATATCCAGGTTCCGTGACGTCAGGGGCCGCCATCGGCTACTATGCGTGCACACGCAGGTGGAGGAAGAGGTATGGAGACAGTCGACAGGCAGACGGCGGTGACGCTCGCGTCGCCGTTTCCGTACGTGCTGGCAACGACGGTGAACGAGGACGGCAAGCCGAACGCCATCGGCCTGGCATGGTGGACGTTTGTCTCGGCCGAGCCCCCGATGCTGGTGATCTCGGTGGGGCCGGGGCGCTACTCGCACGCGAACCTCAAGGGGTGCGGCGAGTTCGTGCTTTGTTTCCCGTCTGTCGAGCTGGCGAAGCCGGCATGGAAAGCCGGGCGCGCCTCGGGACGAACCTACGACAAGTTCGGCCCGGGCGGTCTCGTCGCCGTGCCGGCCACGCACGTGAAGCCGCCCATCGTCGAGGGTTCGAGCGTCGCGTTCGAATGCAGGGTTGTCAACACGGTCACAGCCGGGGATCACACCATTTTCATCGCCGACGTCGTCGAGACGCACGGCTCGCCTGACAAGGTGGTTCACCTGTACTCGATCCACTACACGAAGCTCGTCGGGATCGGCAGCGACGGGACAGCCATCTTCGACCTCAAGCACGAGTAGCCCGTGCCACGGGCATCGCACGGCAGACGACGCACTCGCCGCAGCCTTGCCCCGACCGGAACACGTCCGCAAGGTCGGTACGGGCGAGTGCAGCCACACGCTCGACGAGCTCATGCTCTGCTCGTGCGAGCGCGTCGGCATCGTAGTCCCACTCGAAACGCGCGCAGGTCTCTGGCAAGACCACGGCTGCGCGCACTCGCGGCTGGCCGAGCAGCCGTGAGACGGCGAGCGCGTACGCGCGGAGCTGAAGGCCGTACGCACGCTCGAGCGAGTCCTGTGTCGTTGTCTGTGGCTCGCGCGGCAGCTTGAAATCCACGACGCGTGGCGGCGACCCGAGAACGAGGCGGTCGATGCGGCCGCGCAGAACGGCGCCATCGAGCACAAGCGCAAAGGGCAGCTCTGCCACGCCATCGGGCGCGAGGATCGTCGCGCCGAACTCAGACTCCCTGAAGCGCTGCGCGATGTCGTGCGCGCGCCGGGCGATGCGCTCAGCGTGCGCCTCGTCGAAGACGTGCCCGCGCGCGGCCGACTGCGCTGCCTCGTGAAGGTCAATGCCCGGATCGGCCGCAAGCCGCTGCAGCAACTCGTGGACCGCTGTCCCGATGATGCGCTGGTCCTCGTCGTGCTCGAACTCGCCCAAGAACGCGTCGCGCGTGTCGTCGGCTTGCATGGGGCGCGTGTCAAATCGAAAACCGAGAACGTGGCGCGCGTAGTACAGGCGCCCGCACCGGTCGAAGTCGAGCAGCTCGGTCACCGTGAACACAGGCCGGTGTGGCGCCGACTCGATCGGCGCGATCATGTCGGCCACAAGCTCGACACTCGGCTTGGCCTGGGCGGCGTTGCCGGCGGCCGGCTCTTGAACGATCCGCTCTTCGTCTTCTTGACGTGGCACACGAGCCGAAGGCGTGCCGCGCACGATGTTCAGCGTTGCCCCATCACCGAGCGCGACCACGTGCGTGTCGTCGGCCGCCGGAAGCTCGTCGGGCAGCTCAAAGGCATCGGCGATCCAACGCTGCCAGCTTGCGTCCCGCGGCTTCTTTGCGCCGTTCCCGACAAGGAATAGATGATCCTGCGCCCGCGTGCAGGCGACGTAGAGCAGCCGGCGCGTCTCCGCCAGGTTCTTGCGTTTCAGTCGATCCTCGATGAGCTTGTAGATCGCCCCCTTGCCGTTGCGGGCACGGAGCGCCGGTGGTGTGTTGACAGCAAAGCCGAGATCCGGGTCGATTCTGAGCACGGCGGACGCCCCTGTCTTGGCGAGATCGTCGTCGAGCCCAACGACGAACACGACGGGGAACTCGAGGCCTTTGGCCGCGTGGATGGTCATCACCTTTACGGCATCGTTGGTCGGGACCGTCTCGGGCTCAGTCCCTTCGCGGGGCACGTTGTGGATGTGCTCGTGGAGCATTTCGACAACCTCGCCGAGCAAGGCGCCGGGTGCCTGAAAGGCGCGGACGACGCGAACCAGCTTCTCGACGTTCCCCGCCTGGCCGGTTGCGGCATACGTGCCCCAGGCGCCGGTCCCGTCAAGAATACGCCCGAGCAGCCGGGACGGCACGACGAGGTCCACGGCGTCGAGCCACGAGGGGATCAGGAGTCGTGCACGGTCGACGACGCGCTGGTCTTCCGTCGAGAGGGTCTGGCACTTGCGCGGCGCGAGAAGCTCGTCGAGGAATGAGCTCTCGCCACGAGCCTGCCCGAGTACGAACAGGCCGTCGTCCGACAAGCCGAACAGCGGCGAGCGAAGAAGGCCCGCGAGCTCGATGTCGCCCGACGGGTCGGCAAGGAACCGCAGGCAGACGTAGAGGTCGCGCACCTCCTGCGTTTGGTAGAAGCCGGTGCCTTTGTAGATGGAGTGGGGGATATCGAGCGCGCGGAGGGCGGCGACCAGTTCCGGCAGCAGACTGCGCGTGCGCAGAAGCACGGCGACGTCGCCATAGCGTGGACGGCGTGTGTGGCTGTCTTTTCCGTTGGACTGTTCGCGCACGTGCTCGACGCCGTCGTCGACGAGCGCCTTGATGCGCGCGGCGATCGCCTCCGCCTGAGGGTTACGGCGGGGCGCGCCTGCGATATCTGTTTCGTCATCACAGGCAGGGAGCAGCAGTTCGATACGGCTCTCGATCTCACGTTCTCGAACCGCCTGCATCGGTTGATGCGTGACGTCGAAATCCTCCCCACCCGGCATCACGCGTGCGAACAGCGCGTTCGCAAAGGTCACCAGCGCAGGCCCGCTGCGGAAGTTGTCGTCGAGCATGACGCGGGATGGCGCGTCCGCGATGAGCGCGCGGCTGATCTGCTCGAAGAAGCGAACGTCCGCATTGCGGAAGCCGAAGATCGACTGCTGCGGGTCGCCGACGACGAACAGGTCAGCGCCGCCGGGTGCACGGTCTCCAAGGAGAAAGCGAATGAGCCGGAACTGCAGCAGATTGAGGTCCTGTGATTCGTCGACGAGAATGAGGCGATAGCGCGTGCGGAGCGCGTCCGCCACCGTGCCGTTGCTCGCGGACTCAAGCAGCGCAATTGCCCGAGCTTCGAGGTCGTCGAAATCGAGGAGGCGTCCGCCTCCCTTGAGCTGGCGGTAGTGGCCGTCCGCTTCCTGGACAAGCCGCCACAGTGAGTGGACGAGTCGCGCGACGAGGCGATCGTCCTCGTCGAGAGCGATCTTCCGAAACGCCCGGAGCGGCGTGACGAGGGCGGCAAGCCGGCCGAGAATGGCGCGCGCGTGCTCTCGTGCGTTTCCTGTCCAGGCGCTCTGTGCGCCTCGGCCGCCGAAGCTGCGCGGCTTCCCCTTGCTATCCAGCAGCACATCGCTGAGCGTGGCGGCAGCCGAGGGCAGGTCCTCGTCGTCAGCCGCAGTCGCTGTCTGAAACGAACCCAAGACGTTGCGGGCTAAGCAGCAAAGCTTGTCGGCGGGATCGAGACACTGCTTCGTGAGCCCGGCGAGTTCTGCGACGGCCCCGGCAACGGCGGCGTTCGCAGCAATGCCGCGCGTGACGCTGACCGTTTCTCGGTGGAGAAGACGCTGCCACTCCTGGACGAGCGCGGATGGTTCGAGGGCAAGGCCGTCGCGCGTCTCGGCCGGGAGGTAATGAAGGGAGTTGAGGAGCTGCGCAAGCATCCGTGCAAGAGTGTGGCGCGGGTAGAATGTCAGCAGCGTGTCGAGGTGCGGTCGCATCGGGTGCTTCGGGTCCTGCGCAGCGGCAGCGATGGCGGCCTCGACGGCCTGTCGATGAAGCGACTGATACTGCGACTCGTCGAGAACCTCAAACGACGGGTCAACGCCGGCCTCGACGGGGAACTCGCGCAGGATGCTGGTGCAGAAGCCGTGAATTGTCTTGATCGGCGCGTCGGTGAGCTGTTCACGCAGACGTGCCGCGCGGGCCGGATCGAGCGCCATGGCGGCAGTCGCGGCGACGATGCGCTCACGCATCTCGGCGGCGGCTTTGTCGGTAAACGTCACGGCAAGGATCTGCAACGGGTCAACGCCGTCCGCGAGCGCGCGCACGTACCTGGCGGTGAGCACGAGCGTCTTGCCGGAACCGGCGCCGGCCCGCACGCTGACGCTGCCGGAGCGCTCGATGGCCCGCCGCTGTGCGGCTGTGTACGTGAGCGCGCTCATGAGTCGCCTCGGAATGTACTGACCGTGATCCCGGCGAAGCGGCAGATGTGCTTATAGTCGCAGAAGCGGCAGCCGGCCTTTTTCTCGTCGAGAGTGGTGACGTGAAACCGGCCGGCTTCGATGGCGGTGACAGCCCGGCCGATCAGGTTCTTCTCCTCGGCGAGCCAGTCGTTGATTTCGGCGGGCTCGAAGGTCCCGTCCTTGGGCAGCTTGTAAGGCACGGTGTCCCTTGCATACGCCGTGTTGCCGAGCCAATTCTTACGTCTACAGTCTCGGGCGTCATGCGTCTGGAAGTAGCCGGCGGCAGCGAAATGGAAGGCCTCGCCGAGGATCGCATGCGCCGCCATGACGTAGAGCGGAAGCTGCAACTCTGGGCCGCCGCGCATGTCCTTCAGAGCGGGGATGGAGCTTCCCGTCTTGTAGTCAAGCACGCAGAACGTTCCTGTTGCATCATTGGTATCGACGCGGTCAATGATGCCGCGCAGCAGGATCTGGCGCTGGGCAGCGTCGATGACGACTGGTTTATCTCGCGACGCCGGGTCGAGCGTGCGCCCAGCGCGCTGGCGGCCGAAGCCGAGCTCGAGGTACTTCGGCGTGCACGCCGTCGCGAGATCGGTCGTTCTCATCTCCTCTTGGATGAAGCGTTCGAGCAAGCCCGGCGGCTCGCCGACGGCTTGGCGGCCGAGGAGACGCTCGCGCAACTTGTCCCAGATGAAACCGGCGTACGGCTGCTTGTCGAGGGAGCGGTGCGCGAGCGCCGTGAGCAAGGCGAGCGCCTCGCGGTAGTTGTCCTCCGTGATGCGTCGCGGCGTGCGATCAGGGCTCCACGCGTCGTAGAAGGCGCGGAAGATCTCGTGCAGGACCGTCCCCTTCTTGTGCGGAGGGATTTCCTCGTCCGGTTCTTCCACCGGCGCGAGCTCGAGGAGCCACGTGGCACAGAACCGGAAGGGACAACGCGCGTAGGTCTCGAGTTCCGTTGCGCTGAACTGGTGGTCGCGGTCGTAGATGCGGCGCACCTCGTCGAGCAGTCGCGGCGAGAGCTGGCCTGCGTACGGCGTTGGCGTCGTTGTTGCCGTCCGTCGCGCCGCCTCGACCGCTCGGCAGTGCATGAAGCCGGCCAGCGGTGCGTGCGCCGCGAACGCGTCGTTGTCGAGGAGGTCTTCGAGTCGGGGCATCGTTGGCTTATTCTTGCCGATGCAATAAAGCAGTTGCCGCCACGACGTCGGAAGCCGCGGCCTTGGCTCAGGATCGA
>Ga0307430_1000212_pt1 | contig 56221 bp, 62 predicted proteins | sample SalMarWE160130MG_FD_202159 | JGI IMG/M metagenome (GOLD analysis project Ga0307430, IMG submission 202159) | Salt marsh sediment microbial communities from the Plum Island Ecosystem LTER, Massachusetts, United States - WE1603-130 | ecosystem: Environmental > Aquatic > Marine > Intertidal zone >... | reverse complement strand
GTATAAGGCAGAATTAAAGCTTATACTGCGAAAATTACGAGGTGCAGTTATACTAAGCAGAATACTGAAAGATACTGGAATTATCTAAATTCTGAAAAAAGTGCAGTTTTTTCGTGATTTCCGTTAATTAAAGAAAATGAGCTTTGGAAAGACCATTCTCTTTACTGATAATCACTCCTGGTCTACCAAGGGAATTGTGGATACCTATCGAGGCAAAGCCAATATCGAGGATGATTTCAAGAGAATGAACAGCACCCTTATTAGTTTTACTCCCATCTATCACTGGACAGATCAGAAGATAAGGGTCCATGCTTTTATGTGTGTCTTAGCTCTTTTGCTCCTCAACCTTTTAGAAAGAGAGCTATCGATGAAGGGTCTGAAGCTCAGTTTGTCAAAGATCATGCACCAACTCGAAAGGATCAAGGAAATCGTCCTTTTCTATCCCAAAAGGATGGAGGTCGTAAAGAAAATCTCCAGAAGAAGCGAAGTACAACAAAGAATATACGACATTCTGAACCTTAGAAGATATGCCCCTAACGAAAAATAACTTCATTCACAACAATGAAATAGGATAATGCAGAGTCAAATTTCAAAACCCTTGATATCACTGATGATGCAGCCTTAATTTTTTCTATTGGCGAAAGTCGGGTTTTAAGATATTTTTCAGCTGTTTTAGTAAAACTTATTACGTGGGAATATCTAGGATCTTCAAACCCTTGATCTTCTAATAGAGTTAAAAAGTAAGCACTAAGCCTTGAGGATAGAAGGTCAAGGTTAACATAGGGAGTTTGTTTTTTAACTTTTTGCTTATATTCTTTATCTGGTATCATCTTATAAAAATTCTCAAACTTATAGCTCGCACCACAGCCAAAGCAATGATATTCCACCTAGTTATGGTAGGAATTATACCAAAGCCTTGCTGAGGGTTTTTGCTCATTATGAAAACAGCATAACATAAAACCATCATTGCTAACCTCAATTCCAGTTTCCCTAATTTTGTTAATAGCCTCTTGTAAATTTTGCACGGTAAACCTCCTGGTTTTTTGTTTTTTTATAGGGTTAAGGGAAGGGAGAATTGCTAAAAATTCTCACTTCCCCCTTTAAGAGTACTTTAAGTACTCTTTAAGTGATCTACAATCCTTTGCTGGTCTATATTTCCGAGCCCATTTTGCACCCAAATTGATACTGAAGGGGGTATTTTTGCACCCAAATTGATACTGAAAGTTTAACTTAAATTCTTAAATTTCTTTTCTAAAACTTTACCTAATGAATTGTCTAATTCTTTAATATAGGGAATATATAATTTTAAGTTAGTCTCATAAGCTCTCTTCGGAGATAAAGCTTTCAGTTTATTTAAAGAGGGTTCTAACTTACTTATGAATTTATCCCTTATTAAAATAGGTAAAACTTCCTCTACAAAAGCCTGGTAATTCCTCTGCCTTCTGCTATGTCTCAAATAAGCTCTGTTAATATAAACTTTAACCTTCTGGGATATAACTTTATATTTTTTAGTGTTAAGATGGGAATTCCCTGTTTCTCTTAAAATATAGTTCCTAAACTCCTCTGTTGCTGTTGAATAGTCCCCGGAGATAGCTAATGCCTTCATAGGAAAGCTAAAGTAACCCCTATTGAATAGCTCTGGAAATGGTAAACTGAATTCCTAGTACTATGGTAAACAGAATTCCCATGGTAATGGTAAACAGAAATCCTATATGGATGGTAAATGGAATTCCCATTTCGGGAGAGCTCCTGTATAGTTTCAGCAAACTCTACAGGAGAGGAAATGATAAGAAAAGAAATGTATGAAAAAGTTCAACTCTTTAAGAGACTGGGGTATTCCAGATCAGAGATAACCTCTGAACTAGAAATGGACCCCAAGACCGCAGCCAAGTATTACGCCATGGATGGAAGGGAGTTCAAGACTTACCAAAGAGAGCACATGTTTCGGGATAAGGTGCTTAAAGAATATGAGAAAGATATCCTGGAAGTCTACAAGATGAATGAATTTCAGAGGCTCAATGTGAGTGCTGTGTATGATTATCTGGAAGAGAAATATGGCACTCTTGCCGGCAATGAACAAACCTTGCGCAACTACATAGGCTATCTTATTAAGACAGACAAGCTAAGGTTGAATGAGAAGATAAGACTCTATACGAAAGTTCCGGAACTTCCCTTTGGAAGGCAGATGCAGCTTGATTTTGGCCAGCACCGATGCAGAAGTGGATTTAAGCTCTATATATTTACTTCATCTAGCTTTCGGCAAGCCGTTATAAGTACGTCAATTTTCAGGACCATCCCTTCAGAACAAAGGAGGTTATTTGTCATCTGCTTAACTCTTTTGATTATTTTGAGAGGAGTACCTCAAGGAGATAGTCATTGATCAGGATGGCTTAATGGTGGTAAGTGAGAATGCCGGGGATATAATCTACACCGATGATTTTAAGTATTTTATCGAGGAGCAAAAGATAAGAATGTATGTGTGCCGGGCATCTGAGCCTCAAGACGAAAGGTAAGATTGAGAACCTCATTAAATATGTAAAGCGCAATTTGCTCTCGATAAGGGATTTTAAGAGTGTAGATGAGGCGAATGAAAGTGGGTTTAAATGGCTTAAAAGAAGGGCAAACGGGAAGATATCCCAGGCTACAAAGCAGATACCGGCACTCCTAATTGAAGAGGAAAGAAAGCACCTCAGGCCCGTGCGTAACTCCATATTCAGGAAAAACTCTCATGTAGGCAGAGAACAAAGGATTGCCAGTGAGAAAGCCTATATATCAGTAGGAGCATGCAGCTATCAGCTGCCTTTAAAATACCGGAACAAAACCGTTGAGATCTATGTCACCAAACACAAGCTTTTCGTCTTTGATCTCTTGCACACGAGAGGAGATTATTTCCTATGAGCTTTCTCCTATTCCCGGAAGAATACTCTCTAAGAGAGAGCACAGGAGGGAGACGGAGAAAACAGCACAGGAGCTGAAAGCGCTTGTTTTTGAGATGTTTGAATCGGAGAACTGGAAGAGCTTTACAGCGAGGAATTTTAAAACCTTTTCACGATATGTGAGAGACCAATGTCTGGAGGCGAAAAGATACTTTTTGGCCAAGGATATCGACCTTGATATTCTGGAGCAAGCTCTGGAATACTGCCTTAAGAATGATACGCTAAGTTTTTCCAACTTGAATGATGCCTATGCCCATTTTAAGCGCGAGTCTCAAGGATCAAATGATATCCTCCAGGAAATACAAACACTGAACCGGGAATACCAAGGTGCGCATGAACCTTTAGATGTCAATGAGAGGAGTTTATCTGTCTATAAAGAGCTCATCGGGAAAAGTAAGGGAGTACTCATATGAAAGCCTATGAGAAGACTCTGGGCTTTTTAAGCACCCTGAATCTGAAAGGAATAGCCAATAGTCTTGATGAAATGATACATGATGCGGAAATAAGGAAGGTCTCCTATATTACGTTTCTCAACACCCTATTTACCACTGAGATATCTTATAGAATCAAACGTCGTGTGGAGAGAAACATGGTGGGGGCTCATTTCCCCATGATAAAGAGAATTTCGAATTTTGAGTTTGGCCGGGTCAAAGGGATAGGAAAATCAGAAGCGGTAAATCTTCTTGACTGTCACTGGATAGATAACAAAGAGAATCTCTTATTCTTTGGTCCTCCTGGCATAGGCAAAACTCACTTAGCCATAGCTTTTGGGGTAGCTGCGGTGGAGAAAGGATATAATGTTTGTTTTCAAGAGAATTGCAAACCTCATAAAGCTTTTGAAAACAGCCCAGATCCAGAAAACATCTGAATACAGGATCAGGAGAATAATGAAGTCAAGCCTGGTTATAATCGATGAGATAGGTTACACCCCGATCGAGAGACGAGAGGCCAATCTGTTTTTCAACCTGATTAGTGAAATGTATGAAAAATTATCCATTATCATTACTTCCAATAAAAGTTTTGAGAACTGGGCTGAGATGATGGGCGACAGTGTCATGACCACGGCTTTATTGGACAGATTATTGCATCACGCCAGGATCTTCAATCTGGATGGAGAATCCTACAGAATAAAAAATCAAAAGAAGGAGGTGTGATCATTTCTAACTTCTTGAGAAATGGGAAATCCGTTTACCGAAGCGGTGGGAAATGTACTTACCAAACTAATGGGAAATATCCTTACCGAAATACTGGGAAAAGTCCTTGACATTTACATAAGGTAGAAGAGATAGCTTATAGGCCTATCCCCGAAGGGATGGATCTTGACCGTATCTTCTCAATAAAAGAAGAAAGACGTGTTCAGGGAGACAATACCATAAGCTACAAGGGAAGGCTCTACCAAATCCTTCCCACCAAAACAAGATTTGGTTTTGCTAAAGCAAAAGTAGAGGTACAAAAGCACCTAGACGGAACTATTCATATCTTCTACAAGGGACAAGAGCTTCCATTTAAGCCTATTATCCCTGTAGAACATCAACAATACGCTCCTTCTAAAAAGGAAGCCTTACTGGTAGGGGTATGACATTTTCATTTTGCAGAAAGGGTGACATAATTACTTTGCATTGACAATCAAAGTCCAGGGGCTTGACAACTTATAGAGAAGAACTCGGGAAAAATTTATCGTTTTAGATAAATTAACTGTAACTTTTCCAGAATTCTCCTGGTGATAATTTGATACTTTTACCTTCTTTCGCTGAGCGATATATAGCGGTAACAACTTCTAGAGCAGCTAAACCATCTTTTCCTCGAGTTCCCTGCATAACTTTTCTATCTCTTCTAACGCAGTCAACGAAATAGGCAATCTCATTTTCGTATCCTAAAGAATATTCTTCCTCCACCGCAGGTTTAGTCCATCCTATAGCAGTATCCGCCTTTTCTATCACATAATCGTATCCTTTAGAGCTATAAACTGAAATAGGAGATCCATGGGTTAAATCAACTTTGATATTTCCCTTCGTTCCGTAAATCTCAATACGGTCATCCATCCCGCCAAGTGTTATGTAATTACCTTCTACAATTGCTAAAGTTCCGTCAGCGAAGGTCAAGATTCCGCAGCCCCAATCTTCGCCATCTGTCTCAATATGTAATAAATTCTCGCCTCCTCCTTTACTTACTTTTCCCACAACTTCAACTATTTCTTTCCCTTTTAGCCATCGTACAATTCCAATTGGATGAACCCCTACATTAATCATTGCTCCCCCCCCACAAAACTCTAATTTTTGTGTGTAGACAGAGTGTGAACCACTGTGGTTCTCTATCGCCTTTATATAAAGGATGTTTCCAATTGCTCCTTGTCGACAAAGCTCTTTAACTTTTATTAAAGCTGGAGCAAAAATCAAATTCTCAGCATACATCAGCTTTACTTTGTTTCGTTCACAAGCTTCCACCATCTCGTTTGCTTGTTTGAGATTAATTGATAAAGGTTTTTCACAAACAATTTGTTTACCAGCTTGAGCAGCAGCTATAGCTACGTCTCTATGCAGATAATTTGGAACGCAAATACTTACTAAATCTATACTTGAGCGATTAAGTAATTTTCGGTAATCTGTATAATACTCAGGGATTGAGTATTTCTGACAAAATTTCTTTAATTCATCAATATTTTTTGGAGCCGCAGCAACACCAATTACATCAACTTGAGGACACTTTTTATATGCTTTAACGTGTAAGTTGGCAGAAAACCCTCCACCTAAAATCCCTACTCTAACTTTATTCATCTGTTTCCTCCATTGCATTTCACTGAGATAAAGTAGCTCTTGTACTGTTTCGGATCCCTTCCGGACCTAAACAGGATTTTTTTTGCCACAATTTTTGGCTGGGGACCATCTCCTCAGAAGTATCTGTGTGGGATGAACTCCAAACTCACTGGCGAGTTCGGCCAATGTCTTTTTCTCCTCAAATTGTCTCCGCAGCTACTTTTGCTTTAAATATCGGTAAATACTTTTTTCGTATATTTCTCATAATAGATCCCCTTTTTTATTTTACCTGTAGCTTAATACATTGTTCATTTTGGGGGATCCACTTCAGTTATAATATTCTACTATTTTTATCTGGCTTGTTAACCTTTAACCTGACTTTCGCCAATATGAGGCATTGTTCTCTGAAAACCGCATAAATTGCTTAATTTGGACATTTAATTTGTATTATCCAATATATTGATTGAAATTTGATGTTTAGATAATGCGGCCTCTCTTAATAAAGAAGAAAAAGGGTAGAAAACTCTACTCTTACCTTGTTGAGTCAAAGAGAGTTAACGGTAAACCTAGAATTGTAAATCAAACCTACCTTGGTTCTGTGGAAAAGATCATTAGAATCCTCTCTGAGTATCCTAAAAGAGTAAAGCCTCAGGAAATAGAGCATCTTAGCTTTGGTTTTCTTGCTGCCCTTTTATCTCTTGCTAAAAGAATTAATCTGAATTAATCTGGTAGATATCATAAGCAGACACACGTCTAAAAGATGCCAGGGAATATTTACGGGTAATTACATCCTGCTTATTGTTCTTAACAGATGTATTGATCCCAAGAGTAAAAAGCCCCTTCGCACCTGGTATAAAAAGAGCTTTCTTCCCCGCATATTTGGCTTTTCCTCTTCCCTTTTGGATAGTCAAAACTTCTGGGATCATATGGATAAATTAGATAGATTTGATATAGAGGCCATTGAGCTTGATATCTGTCGTAGCTTAATCCAAAACTTTAGCATCCATCTTGAGGCACTTATCTACGATACTACTAACTTTTTTACCTATATTGCCGAGGATAATGAGAAATCCAAACTAGCAGAACATGGCAAGAACAAAGCAAAAAGAAACGATCTTCGCCAGGTCAGTCTTGCCCTTCTTGTCACAAAGGATTTTGGTATTCCTCTTCTTCACCTTGTTTATGAGGGAGGAACTCATGACGCTAAGCTTTTCCCCGATGTTACAGAGGAGCTTGTCAGCCGATACCGAATCTTTGCTAAAGAGTGTGGGAGAATAACCCTGATCTTTGATAAAGGAAACAACTCCAGGAAAAATATCCAGGGTATCGATAAAACAGAGTATTCCTTTGTTGGCTCTCTAAAGCCCTCTCATCATAAGGATCTTCTTAAGGTATCCCCTGAGAGATACAAGGATTTAGGTAATCTTAAGGTATACAGAACAAAAAAAGAGGTTTTCGAAAAGATGAGAACCATTGTTATCGCCTTCAACCCTAAACTTTACACAAAGCAGCTTTTCCGTCTTAAAAAGACAATCCAGAAGGAGAAGCTGAAGTTATCCGAGCTCAAGGAAAAACTGAACAAGGGAAAATGGAGAAACGAGCAAAAGGTGAAGGAGAAGATAGACAAGGAGCTCTCCAAAGAGGGAAAGAAGTTACTTAGCATAGCCATAATGAGGAAAGAGGGTAAGCTTTCCCTCTCGGTAAGGCGTAACCAAAAACAGATCTATCAAAGAACGAAAAGGTTCGGTAAAAATATACTTTTTACCGACAACCAGAGTTGGTCATCTGAGGAGATAATCCAGGCCTACAAAGGGAAAAGCATTATTGAAGATAATTTCAAAAAGATGAAGAACCACTCAACTGTAAGCTTCATACCTATGTGGCACTGCATAGATCAGAAGATAAGGGTTCATGTCTTCTGCTGCGTTATATCTTTACTACTTCTAAATCTTTTGCAAAGGGGAATTACTAAAAAATACAAGAAAATGAGCCTTGAGGGAATTATCGAAGAACTCAGCGATATCGAGGAGCTCCTTCTTTTTTATCCTAATATAATGAAGCCAGTTAGAAAACTTTCCAAGAAGGAAGATATTCAAGAAAAACTCTACCAGATTCTCAATCTCGGTGAATTTGCTCCCAAGGAAATTGGGTAATACATTTTGCAATCTTTGAATGCCTGATTAATTCTATCTTTCCGTCTTTTTAATTTTGCTATTGGCGAAAGTTAGGTTTAATAGTTCCATAACTTTAATTTATCTTCTCCCCGACATAGCCAATCCTCTCATCGGCCTTTTTGACTACTTTTTTAATTTCTCTAATTTTGTCCTTGTTTAAAGTTGGTCGAGATTGATAATTTTTCAACAAACTCTTTACTTTATCCTTAGCTTTATCTATGGTTATTTTCTCATCTTTCAGCCAACTACTAGGAATTCTTCGATCTATTAATTCAGGAAACCATAATTCTTTTCGAAAATGTTTAACTGTGTGGTCTTCCCCTAAAAAATTTCCTCCAATGCCTACTTTGTTTATTAACACTAATGCTAAATTATCCTTACTACATTCTATCCCCTTTAAAAGACGGTTAACTAACCCAGCAAATTCTGCATCTATCACAATTTGAATCAAACTAGCTATTTGAGCACCTGCTAAAACACCAACACTGGCAAAAGACCTAACTCCCGCAATTAATCCTAATATTGCTGAATAGGCTTTTTCAAATCCTACTTGAATATCAGGTAGTTTAGAATCGGTATTGAACAATCCCAAGCCAGATAGGGGAAATCCATAATACTTCATTAGTTGAATGCTGGCTAGAGAAAGCAAGCTTACTTCGGGAGCTCCTTGAACAGAAGATGCCACGGCCATATCCATTATAGCTGGTATAACACAGTAACTTCTTAATTCGTTATTTAATACCTTATTTATAACATTTGATGCTAAGATTTCAGCATTTTGAAGAACAAGAACCCCAGCCAAAGTTACAGGAGTATTTGCCCCTGGAAGAACCATATTCAGGCCAATTGAACTTTTTAAGCCCAGATCATGCAATTTAAAAGCTATATCTAAATTTCCCTTGGAAAATCGAAGAGGGGTATCAACAGCTAAAATATAGCTAAAACAAGGATTCTTTTTTAACTCCTCCATTGATCCCCTTATAATAGTGCCTATTTCTACAAAATAGTCTAATGATTTCATGCTAAAAAGCTCCACGCAGCATGAATCTGGGTAATTAAGCGCTACAATTTCCAAAGCATGAATATCTCTAACCATTTGGGGTACATCTTGTGGGATAAATACTGGATGGCTAAGGCCTATATTTGGTAAAGCAGCGACTAATCTGGTCGCATTAATTAAATCTTGTCCAGTAGCTGGTCTAATGTTGTTTGTATCTATGTCATGGGCATACAATGATTGTCCAGAAGCATAAAATTTAGCCTGATTTATATCCTCCTTTACATTAATTGGACGAGAGTAAAGTGCTTCTTCAATTACAGGAAATTTTTCTCCTTTGCTACCTTTTTTAATACGTACTTCTTTGATAATCTCTTCTATCACTGATTCAGAAAATTTGACTACCCCATTTTTTTCAACTTGACAACCTATGCTTCGAAGCATAGATAAAAGCCTTTCGTTTTCGACTCTTACCCCAACATCCCTCAATACTTGTAAGGATGATTTGTGGATAGAATCTAAATCTTTTTTGGATAGCACTTCTATTTTAGAGTTAAACATTACCCCCTCTGAGACTGAGTATTGTCAAAAATAAATAATGCCATTTGGCAACCTGTTGGATTTTTATTAAGATAAAATCAAAACCCAAAGGAAGTCAATGGTCATGATAAAAAATAAGACAGAGGAAAAGAAGAGACGTTTATCCACCAAGACATTAGATCAAGCTTTTAGAAAAGAGGCAGAAGAAGGTCTCAACTATTCCCCGATCGAGTCGAAAGCGCTCCCTGACACTGTCAAGGAAATCTACAAGATCCGTCTGGGAAATGGTTATCGAGGAATAGTCGCCTCAAGCGTATAGTGGAGGAGGCTAAAAGCCAAGAAGTGCTCTTGACAGCTGAAGACCTTGTCTATAAGATATTTAATTGTGGCTACAAAACTATCTGCAGGGATCTCAAGTACTTTCGTTCAAAGAGAATTACCATCCCTGTGAGATTACAGCAGAAGGACATCAGATGAGCTCTCATCCATCGAGTTAAGGCAGTTGAGCTCTACATCAAGCGTAAACTCCCTACTCGGGTACTCATTTTTATACCTCTTTTCTTATTTTCTCTATCTGATATCCCAACCCATATCCTTTAATGCTTTCTGTAGTAATCGTACCATTTCTTCTGCGAAAAATATTCGGATGAATCCTTGCTTCCTCCTTTGATACTTCAGGAAAGAACTGACAGGAGTTTGCTTCAATCCCTTTCATAGGATAAGTCCTCGCAGCAAGACCAACCGAGTGAATAAGAGCAATACTGGGATTGGTGAGATCTTGCACACTGTAGGGGATACTTTCTTGATGCGCTTTTGCGACAAACAAAAGGTCCTCTGATTGACACTTGCAAGTCTTCAGTGCAATACCTGACCAATTAAGCTTCATGGCAAGATCAAGTTCATCGATTCCGACAAGACTTTCATCGACAATCACGGGTTTAAGCTTTGAAATCTTGCTCATATCAAACCGGTGAAGAGTAAGGTTTCTTTCCGTTGGTTGCTCAATATACAGAAGTTCTTCGAAAATATGAGGATGATTCTCCTTTAACTTATGGATGAGCTCAACTACGTAATCAGGATTCTCACACTGCTCATTAGTATCAACAGAAAAAAAGATGTCTTTCTCCTTTTGAACTTCATGAGCGATACTTGCTACTCCCTCTATTCTTTGAAGATCCCATTTTAAGTCATTTCCTTTCAGTTTTATTTTCAAGCAAAAAAGACCATCCCTTCTTATCCACTCATCGAGGGAGTTAGGAAGGCCATCTTTAGGATCTGCTTCATCCACTTCAGATTTTCTTAGTTTATCCTCTCCTCCCACGAGGTGGAAAACAGGGATCCTGGGAAGATAATCTTTTCTTACATAATTAGCGATGTATTTTCCTTTGAATTCCTCACCCAAGTAATAACTTAAGTCATGTTCCATGAACTCTTTCCCATATCCCTTATAGGTGTCAATTCTGTTCACTTTACCGAATCCATCATGAATAGCAACGTCAACAGGTGAAGCACACACAAGCGAAGCTAAGAACGGAAGGCTTTTTTTTAATTTGCTCTTCTTCGAAACTTTCTCTGCTACCTTTTTTAGCTCTTCCCGAAGATTCCAAAAGATATCAATAGGATGACCAAATTGGCGATATCCGACCACTATCTTGCAAAATCTTCTTGTCACCTCTTGCATGGCTTCATTTTTTTTCTCGTGTGGCACTGAAGGGTCAGGAAAAGCCCAAAGATCCATAAGAAATATACCTCCATATCCTTCGGCTACCTCGCCTTTTCTATTCTCTACCTTCACCTTCACCTTACAAAAAGGACATTCGTCTACTACTACAGCTCCAAATTTTAAAGATGATCTTGCCACTGCCCTCTTGATTCGGGGCTCTGCAGATAAAATTCTAATATCTGAATTTAGAGACATTTTTATTTTCTCCTTTATAGACATGGTTCAATCTTTTGTGAAAAGTTTCCATTAAAAAAAAATAATTATTCAAACGTGTTGTGCTAATTTAATCTTTAAAAATGTCGACCTTTTTTCTAAATCAAGCATGGTTCCTATAAAAAATGAGGAAAAACATGTTTCATTTAGAACTGCTCTTGGTTGCAATCTATACTATCGTGGATGACATCTACAAAGAGACTCTTATTCCTATCATTGAGAGTCGAAACGGACCTGAACCTGATTTTTAGGAGTCCATATCAACAAGCTTCTTCATTTTCTAGCACTCAATATTAAAGATCTAATTTTTAACTAGCACAATGGCTTCTTCTTGGGAACTTCCTTTGCCCAAGAGGCAGATCTGCCTACTTTTCACCCCCTTCCTAGCTTCTCTATTTCTTCATTCTTTGGATCCTTTTTGAATTTGAGGGCTTTTTTGTGAGGTTCAAGTGCTTCCTTTAAGAAAACTAAAGCTCTCTTCTTCCAAAGGTATACATAGGATCTGTCCACTCCAGCTTTGCTTGTTTCTTCTTGTAGGATAATTATGAGAAAAAGCTAACCTACTTCACAGCAGTTTAAACCATGCCCTTTAAGATATACTAGATCCATTTTTCCCACGGCGGTTGGAAAAAATGAATCTAGTTAAACAATGACAAGTTACGCCCTACTCCTTAAGGAGACCGTTGACAATACGAGCGGCGTCATCGAATGCCTGTTTTGGAGATTTTTTTTGATATAATGCATTCAATATTTCATCCCCTATCCCCCCTATTATTTTTCGTAAATTAGGGTGGAAATATGTGTAGACAGGGGAGAATGGACGGTTTATCAACATCTCTTTCGTAGCTTTGTATATTGGGTGAATCCGCATATAAGAACAATCTAGATCCTCTTTCCACACTGGTGGTACTAACTCTTGACGGATAAACCCTTCAAGAGAATGTTCCCAGACGTAAAACATAAACTCTTGTGCCAATTTCTTATGAGGAGAATACTTATACACTGAATCAGTCTCAGCGTACACAGTCCCTGCTCCTACTTTAACTTTTTTGAAAGGAAGAGGATACACCCTATAATTAATATCTGGGGCACTATCTCTTAACCATCCTACCACCCATCCTTCTCTAAACATCATAGCCGCTGTTTTATTTCCGAAAGCTGTAACTGGCGTCCCTATCTCTAAACTAGAAACACGATACTTATTTACTAAGTTAGAGTACCATTTTAATGACTCAATAGCCTCTGGACTATTTATATAGCCTGATGCTGTCGTTTGATCAGGACTCATTGCTATTGCGCCAAACGTGTGGAGGAAAGGAGCAAATTTGTCGAAGATACCTCCCTTATGCCCACTATATCTTAGAGCAAATCCAACACGAGTTATCTTGTCTGCAGAATCATACTTAGTCAATTTCTTAGCACACTCCAATAATTCATCTAAAGTCTCAATGGGAGTATCAGGATTCAGTCCTGCTTCTTTAAACATATCGGCATTGATATAGAGCATTTGGAAACTAGAAGGAGGATATGCCGTAGGAATTGCAATTAGCTTTCCTTCCCACATTCCGCCCCTAAGGATCCCTGGTAGTACATGCTTTTTTAACGTGGAGAGCATCTCGTCGGGGAAAGGCTCGCAGTATTCGTACCAATTATATATACGGTTCTGAAACGCATCAGGAGCTCCTTTTCTTGCCAAGAATACACTTAGATACTTTGCTTCATAACCTGAATAAGGTACTGTAACTACATTTACTCCCTTCACCTCTGGGTGCAATCTAGCAAATCCTTTCCTTCCTATTTCTTCTATCCATGGATTGTAATAGGTATCATATTGTTCTTCATGGTTCCAGTAGGTAAGTGTAATTTTCTCCTTTGAAAAGCAAACAGTTTGCAGAAACATAAGCGTTATTAGCACAAAGCTCATGCTTGCAACAATTTTTTTTTGTCCTTTACTCATTTTCATCTCCTTAATTTTTGTTTTGTTAAAGTGAAGATAAGACATATTTCTTACGACATTTTGATGCCACACGGACTTATCTACCACTTTCTCTGGCACTACATACTCTTATTGGAGTAAGACTCTGCTACTTTCCTACAGATCCGCACCGTTTAATTACACTTTGCTACAAGATATCCGCCGATCTTCCTATATCTTGTCAATGTGCTGTTTCGGACTTCTTCCGGACCTAAACAGAAATTTTTTTGCCACAATTTTTGGCTGGGGCCATCTCCTCAGGAGTATCTATGTTTATTTTCCCTCTGTTTAATGCTTCTTCTTGGGAACTTCCTTTGCCCAAGTTGGCAGATCTGCCTACTTTTCACCTCCTCGTATAATTAGATTTAGTTTTAATATAATAAAAGGGTCTATGTTTTTAAAGTAGTTATCAGCACCTCCTTTACTTGATTTTTGATCCTTTTTTGCTAATCTGAGAACTGGAGTAGTCTGCCTAATCAAAAAGTTCTTTCTCATCTCTCGAGGCGAGGATGGCTTGCATCTCCCAACTCCCTATCAGTATTCTCATATGAATTGGAAAATAATCTTCAGTAGCACAAAAGCACCGCAAGAGTCTTGCTTGATCTCTTCATTATCATCTGATATGCTTTTGGGGCCTCATCAATCTTAAACCTGTGTGTTATTAAGGGCTTTATCTTGAGTAGACCTTTTTCAAGCAGCCTAAGAACTTCTTGCATATTTCGGTTTTCTGTCCACCTAATATAACCGATGGGGTAGTCCTGCCCCTTTTCTTCATACTCCGGGTCATACCTACCAGGTCCGTAAGATCTAGAACTAAGAAGCGTCAATTCTTTTCTATAGAAAATCTCGTCGTCAAACGCTATCTTTGATCTGCCGATTAAAACAATTTTAGCTCTGCCCCTAGCTATTTGTGTTGCTTGATTAAACACTCTTGTATTATCACCCCCAGAACAAATGAATACAGCATCAGCTCCAACCCCATTAGTAAAGTCCATAACTTCCTTTACCCAATTATTTTTCTTTCCCGAAATTGCTAAATCAACACCCAATTGTTTAGAGATCTCCAATCGGAAATCAAGAAGATCGGTTACTATTATTTCTGCTCCAACAAGACGTCCAAACTGTGCACATAATTGCCCTACTACTCCCTGGCCAATTATAACTGCTCTTTCTCCGAGTCCTAGCCCAGACCTTCTCACGCCATGCAAGGATACACAGGCGAGACTAATAAATGCAGCTTCTTCAAGCTTCACAGTATCAGGCACTTTGGCAAAGAGATGTCTTGGTACACTTATTAGATCAGCATGTACTGCTCTTGTCCATCCGCCACAAGCCACTCGGTCACCTACTTGTACGTTTTTGCACCTGGCTCCTACTTCTTTTACAATCCCAGCACTGGAATAACCCAGAGCAAATTCTCGTTGTTCACTTGGATAACTTTTTCTCCCCTGAATAAGAGAAATTTCTGTACCTGAACTTATTAAACTAGCATGGTTTGAGCATAATATCCCATTAGAATACATCCTATCAATGGGGACCGCATCTACCCGGATGTTACCTCTTCCATCCACTAGTACCACTCTTTTTGCTAATTTCCCTTCTTTCATAGTTGTATCTTTTTGGATAACCTTATTTAATCCTGACTTTCACCAATAGCCATAAATCCTATGTTAATCAGTTTTTTAACGAATCGATGGATTCCTGATAGATAGTACGTTTCCGGAATATAAGATAATACATATTTCGACGGCCTCGGAAACCCTCATCAATCCTGTCGTCTAAATAATGATAGATAGAAAGTGTTGGATAATACACTTACTATAGCTCAAAAGGTGATTAATTCAGCGTTTTAAAGGATAGAATACTCTATCGGCGAACGTCGAATTAATTGTAGAAATGAGCGGATTTTTGTCAAATAAAAGGAGAAAAATTTGAGAAAGAGCAAACGAAGAATTTCACTACTTTAGCCAAGTTAACCAGACCTTTTTAGAGGTCTCTAGACGCTAATGTTGACACGACTAACATAGTAAATCATCGATAAAATTCTCAGTTTTTCTTTGAAAAAAAATTAAAGATTGCTGATAGTATTAATTATTTAGAGAGGTTTTTCACATTCCTCCTAGGCTAATAAAATTCTGGTTTTGAAATTCCCTGATTGCATGCACTAATCGCATCGTTTTTAATGCATCAAAAATATTATTTTCATCAATTTCTTTATCTTGTTTTATTCCCTCAATAAAACGATTTACTTCGTCAAAATATCCGTAGGCATAGCGAAAAGCAACTAGCTTACTTTCTTCTAATAAGATGCATTTATCGTCTTCGTATAATTTGGCATATTGAAGAGGTCTGATGTAAGCGGCTACATTTTTCCCATGGATCTCAAATCTTTCATACCTGGTTCCCGAAGTACGATAGCAACTTAATATTCCTATACAATTGTTTTCAAATTCGATAATTGAATTAAAACTATTAGCTCTATTGCTTTGAAGCTTTGAAATTTTACTGATCAACTTTTTTGGTTCTCCACATATGTATCGTAAGGTATCTATCGAATGAATGATATCCCAAACTAAATCATCTCCATAACCAACCTTTTTGTGAAAAGTGGCAAGAGCTTGAACTATTTGCCCTTTTCTCTCCACCATCTCCTTAGCTTTTCTTATTAGCGGGCAAAACCGTCTATTGAATCCAACCATTGTTTTACACCCTTTCTTTTTAGCTAACCGAGCCAACTTCTTTGTTTCTTCTAAGTTTGTACCTGGTGGTTTCTCGATAAAAACATTCAATCCTTCCGAAAGACAATTAAGAGCAGCATCGGCCGTGACAGGCGGGGGTGTAAAAATAAAAACAGCGTCTAAAGGAACCTTTTTGATCATGTGGGTATAGTCAGTAAATTTTTCCTTAGCGTTAAATTGTGTGAAAACCCTATCCAAATTTTCCTCATTTATATCACATATTGCAACGAGATTTACATCGTGCCGTTCAGCTAGTATCGGGAAGTATACCCTACGGGCGATATTACCTACGCCAATAACTCCTATATTTACTTTACTTTGAACAAACATCTTTTCTCCCTTTTTTAGCAATATTTCTCATCCGTATTTTCTTTGTTTGGGCAATTCCACTCTTCTAATAATTTTTCGTTCTTAATAGTAGTCCTCGTAATGTATTCTAAAATGGTCTACATTTTCGAAATCCACTTAATCAAGGTATCAAGGTTTTTCTTCGTAGTTTTGACCTTGTTGTAAAAAGTATGCGTTTCAATACACAAGTATCCTGAATAACCAATATTTTTGAGCGTTCTCAATTGTTCTTTGCAATTAACTTCACCTTCTCCTAGTAATCTCCAAGGACATTCTTCGCTTTTTTCTGAAGCCATCTTAGCACAGTCTTTTAAATGTACATATCCAACGAAGTCTTTCACGTACTCAAATTGTTCAGGATAGGGTATAGTTCCCGCAAAATAGATATTGCTTGGATCCCAATTAACTTGTAGGTTACGGCTTGCTATCCCTTTTATTATCTTGCTCATTGAATCTCCATCATCTGCGTAATGATCAATCAACGGCTCTAGATAAAAAGTAATTCCTTCTCTCTCGGCAATCTGAGTTATCTGGCCCAGTTTGTCGATAACCCATTCTATACTTACTCCTTTCGTTTTCTTGAAGCTGAACACTATCATGTTTGTGACACCAAATTGTTCACAAAAATGTAGACACCGGGGTAATTTCTCCTTAAATTCTCTTCTCGCATTGTCTTCATTGGCTTCGGCTCCGATAAATAATCCGGGAGAGATAGTTACAATCTTTGCCCCATATCTCTTTAAGTTAAATCTTAAGTGTTCTTGCTCCCGTAAGTTAAAATATGGTACTCTTGTTCCAGGGCTAAATACTTCTCGAAGCTCAAAATTTTTGACCCCCCAGTCCCTTCCTAGTTCAAATGTGGTCTCTGGATCGAAACTAACCTCACACGTCTGTATAACTATGTTATCTTTGACCATTCTTATACTCCTTCAACATGTATATAGAAATTTTGTAAACCCCAACAAGTTTATCAAGCTTATCGTCCAGCACATTCCCCCTAAGCATTTTCCTCTGGTTCGCTACTATAGAGCCCTAGCCAATAGAGTGAGGACTCATCTGCAAAAGGTTATTCCTCGTATCTTGAGGAGGATGAAAAATGTGTTTAGTTTTTCTTCCTAAAAGATACGCCAAATTGCCTTCACTCGGAAAGACCCTTTGCTTTGTTCTAAGTGTAGCAAGAGGATGAAGCTTGTAGAAGTTGCCTTCTTCTCTAAAAGGCTCGGACACATAACTTCTATCTCCTTCCTATGACTTTTTGCCAACTTTGTGCCCTTGCTTTTCTTATTCTTTTCTTATGCTAATCTATAGCTGTGGTACTTCTCAATATCAGTTTCTGCATTTCAGTGTCCTCATTTTTTGCTAATCATCTCGTATTTTGACTCCTCAATTCCCAAAATTTTTGAATTTCCGATATCTCAAGATAAAAATGCAAGATAATTATGAGAAAGAGCTAACCTGTTTTCCAGAAGATTGAACCATGTCATTTATTCCAAGACCAATTTGGATTTTACATTTCCCAACAAACATAAGATGAGGAATAATAATTTTCCCGTTCACTATTTTATTCCAGTTCTAATCATTGCTGCAACTACCCACTTGTTAAAGAATATAAACATGACTACGAGCGGGATCATAGTTACTATCGTAGCAGCACATGCCAGATGATACTCAATATAATGCATATTAGTGAACTCTGCTAAACCAATTGTTGCAACTTTAACGCTATCACTTGTTGTTACTATAAGCGGCCAAAAAAATTCCTTCCATGTCCACATGAATTTAATTATTGCTAGAGTCGCCAAGCCCGATTTAACATTGGGAAGAATAATGTGCCAATATATGCCAAGATTCGAACAACCGTCAATTCTAGCCGCGTCTATATAGTCGTCAGGTATGTCCTCAATGGATTCCCTCATGAGAAATACACCAAATGCACTAACCACTTGAGGTAATATTATACCTGGATAAGTATCTATAAGATTAAGTTTGCTTACTAAGCAATACAAGGGAACTGCAAGTACTTGAAAAGGTATCATCAACATACTGACAATAGCAAAGAAAAATAGATTCTTACCACGAAAATCATATTTTGCAAATCCATAGCCAGCTAAAGAAGCAACAAACAGACTCACAACAACACAAATAACTGATACTATAAAAGAGTTAAATAAATACCTTCCAAAGGGTAGACGTGCAAACACCTCTACGTAATTTTTAAAGTGGGGGTGTTGCGGTAAAATGGTTATTGGCAAATGGTATAGTTCCTCTGAAGGCCTAAAGGATGTAAATATCGTCTGGAGAGTAGGCATAAAGACAATAAATGCTCCCACTATAATTAAGAAATAGATTATGAACTTGCTCCTCATTGCCATTCTCCTTAAATAGTTTATCGTTTCCTAGCGAATCTCCATAGAATAAAGCTCATTCCTACAAGCAGAGAAAATATTAATATTGCTAAAACTGAAGCCTTTCCAAATTCGTACCAGCCAAAAGCAATTTCATAAAAATGAAAAACAATTGTGCGACTTGAATTTATTGGGCCACCACGTGTAGAAGCGTATACAAGATCAAATACTTTGATATCGAAAATTAGCTCAATGATGCAAACGAGAACAATGTGCGGATTTAATAGGGGTAATGTGATATGTCTGAAAGATTTAAGTCCTCTTGCTCCATCAATAGCTGCTGCTTCATAATATTCATGAGGTATTGATTGTAACCCAGAGAGGAGGATAATCACTGCAAAGCCTGTCCTCAGCCAAATTTGCATTATAGCTAACGAAGGTATCACTTGAGAACTACTGAACAGCCACTTTTGAGAAGGAAGACCTACTTTAGAAAAAATGTAATTTAGCAAACCATATTGAGGATGATATAGCCATCCCCAAATTAGAGCCGTGGCGACAAGGGACATTGTAAGAGGGGAAAAAAACAGAACAGCAAACCCTGTCCTTACCTTGTGACTTGACAGAGAATTAAGCAGAATCGCTATTAACAATGCTAAGACTACAGTAAATAATATCGAAAGAGTAACAAAATAAAATGTATTTTTGAGACTTAGCCAAAAGAGAGGATCCTCCAATGTTTTTCTATATAGAGATAGACCTACGAATTTGGCATTTACGTGTGTCGCTTTTTTATAAAAAGAGAATGAAATTGACTGAGCAAGGGGAAAGTAGTATACAAAAGCATAATACAAGAATGCTGGCATTATAAACAGCAACCCTATTCTTTTTCTTCTTAAAGAAAGACTTTTTCTTTTTATCGGCTTCATTTTTAGCAACGCAGATAGTACTTTAGCACTTTCTGACTAAAAATTTGAGCAAGACTCGAAAAGATACATCTGAGGAGCAAATTTTAGAGCCCAGTCTCTTGGAGGTACCCCGAGAATCGTTATCTCCAAGCCCGCTCTTTTTACTAAGGATATGGGAAAAATCTTCTGTCTTTAGTAACTGAGAATCTTTCCCTTAAGGATAAAGAGGAACTAATTTTTCAACCCTTCTCTCTTTGAAAAGTTTCCCTTTGGCCCAGCTAACAGCCTGCCTGCTTTTCACCTCCCCTTGGCCTTATTTTTAGCTTTCTTTTGTTAAGACTCTAACTTCATTATTGATTGTTAGCACATTTGCTTCCTAACCATCATTTATACTTCAAGGATCCAATATCCCGGCATCAAACGCCTTTTGCTAAATCGTTTCATTATGTTCATCTTATCATTATGTTCATTTTACTCAAAAGATCCTCTAAGAACTTTTTTGAATTCCTCATCTCTTCGTCTATGTTGGGTATACGTCCAACGTCTATGGCTACACAACCGTCAAATTTGTTTTTAACAAGTGCAGCAAATACGTTCTCCCAATCTATAGTTCCCCTTCCCAGACCAAGGTGTTCATTGCTAAGACCACTGTTATCTGCTACATGTAAGTAAAATATTTTCTTTGCCAATTTTTCTATACTGAGCGGCAGGATTTCCTTTTGAGCATATAGATGAGCGGTATCAAATACAGCTCCCAGATTCTCATTACCAACTGCATCCATAAGTCGTAGGAGAGCATCGGTATTACTTATCATTTCCCCTACCCTTGGCTCCAAACAGAGTCTTAGTGCCGCATCTCTAGCTAAAGAAGTGCACTTTTTAATACTGTCTACCAATACATTCCATTGTTTTGTCCAGCTAAAATTAGGATCAACAAAGACTTTAAAATGTCTGTTGAAATCGACCATTTCGCCATAGGGCCTATCTCCTAAAAAGGTTAAAGCTGGCACATAACTATCCGTCTGGATGAGCTCACATCCAAAATAATTTGCTAGTCCTATTCCTATTTTAAATAACTCAAGAGCTTTATGACGTTTTTCTTCATCTAAGCTCACTAAATCAGGTATAACAGGACAAAAGTTAACTATCTTTAACCCTAAGCGGTCACATAGTTTTTTAAAATTCTCTTTGTTGCGTTCTATCTCCAGCAAATTCTTCTCTTTCACTCCTTCCAGCTCAATATATTTAAATCCTAAGTTTGCCATTTCCTCAATTGATCTGTAAGCATCTTTTAATTCGGGCGGATAGCCATACTTACTTATGGCATATAGCCAGCAACTTCCTATCTTCATCCTTTCTCCTTTCCTTGTTCATTTTATGAATTTCAAGAAATGTGATTTTTTCTTTTTTCTAGTAAATCTCAGAAGACAATATTAGCTCTTTTCCTTTTCGGATATGTTCACGAGTTAAGGTCTCGACTAGATCACTATCATGCCTGGATAGAGCCTCAATAATGGCAAGATGTTCCTTTACATATCCCTCAACTCGAGTCCAGTATTCAGGACCCGTAATGAAAATACTCAATGCCTGGAGATTAAAAATCCTCATTACTTGAACCAGTTTGTCGTTTCCACTTACCTCCATCAAAAAGCTATGAAACTTAAGGTCCATCCTCACACAAGATTGAATCTTTCTTTTTTCTATAGAATCTTTGAACTTCCTACAGATGTCTCTCATCGCCTGGAGCTCTTTACCAGTAATCAGGGTAGCTGCTAGCTGGGCAGCTAATGCTTCTAGCACCTCCCGAACCTCATAAATTTCTTTAATGTCCTTTTTGGAGAATTTTTTCACATAAGTGCCTTTTCGGGGAACAGATACGAGAAAACCTTCTTTCTCCAGTCTGACCACAGCTTCTCTGATGGGTGTCCTACTAACTCCTAGGTTCTTGATAAGTTGATCAAATAACAATCTTTCCCCTGGGGGTAGGTCTCCCCTTAGAATTGCATCCTTAATTCTTTCATAAGTTTTTTCACTCAAGTTATTATGTTGAATTTCTTGAACCACTGTAGTCATCCTTTTACTAATACTTTGACATTTTTTACATAAAAATTAGGCTTAAATTAGCCCCAGCTGTAAGTTTGAACGTTATACAACTACAAATTCTTTGATAATTGGATTCTCTTAAAAATCATTATGGCGTTCTTTTCCGGTATTTACAAGTGAAAGAACCACTTTTTACTCAATTTTTGTCAAAATCCAACTTTCAATGAATTTTAGGGTATCTTCTTTCCTTGTAATGAATAATTTATTATGTATACATTATATATTTTTATATCGAAAAGTCAAGAGGTCGAATTTTGGACTGAAAAATTGAAAGTAAACTTAGGCCTAAAGGTATTTTCAGGAGAAATAAAAGAGATATTAATTATTCTACCTTGAACGCGCTCCTAAATGCTCGCAATTATTTTACACTATGAGGAGTTTGTTTTAGTCTGAAAATTCCTTTGGGGAGATAAATCCTTTTGAGAAGGGTGGCATTAAAAAAGAATTATTTTTCTCTTTTTCTTTTGTCTATAAACAGAACTTCTGCATTGAGGACAGATGAATTGCTGAACTGTTATCTCTATTTCTTTGTCTTTTTTTAACCCTTCAAAGAATCTTTCTGGCTTTATTTTATAGGTCCCATTTTTGTATATCTTCTCAAACCCACAATGGGGACACTTTGAAGGGCGGGGAAGACTGTGAGAATCTTTTCCTTGATAGATATAGACCTAGAATCTCTCATTCTTTTCTGCTCGATATACCATAATGACTCACAAAGAAGAGTTTATCAAGGAAGAAGTGTAAAGTAATTATGAAGAGGGATTCTGAAACCTTAAGATAAACCAAGCAGTATTTGAAAAAAAAGATCAAGGGTTTTTTAATTGGAAAGTGGCAAGGATGGGGAAGAATTTATCCGGCATTGGACAGCTACCGAGCGAATGGCAAGAAAAAGCAATACCTTCCCTTCTCATGGGCGAAATAATCCCTTAAATTTGGCAGCAGAGTATAGGGAAACTACTCTTCCTTTTGTCTCCCTTCTCCCTCTCCTTATGAACTCGGTTATTTTCTTTTTTGATAGCTTTTCGACTAACATTTTTTCCAGTTCCCTGGCAATTTCTTTATTTCTTCTTTTAGTGGTAAGCCTAGCATATTTAACTCCACTGAAAATCCCGTAATATTTATCTCTTCCGTTACTATTAAAGTATACCCTGAAAGATAAGAACGCTCGCACACACATACATTTGGTTCTATTCATTAACAAACTCCTTTATTCGATTATATGTTCTTTTTTAATTCTAATTTAGGTTGAAGTTTAATAAGGAAGGTGAAAGGAGTTTCGGAATGTTCTGTTAAACTTATTCGCTGACTTTCCTCGATGAATATAACAAAAAAGACCATTTTGGTCAAGAAAACCGAAGTCCTTTTCACTGAAAACTGTTTTTAAGGGCTAGCAAGTTAAGTGAAGAGCAGCGATTGTTTTCTTCGTTTTACAGAGCTGGTTATAGATTTGGCAGGCTGATTGGGTAGGTTTTACTCTTATTTCTACCCCACGTGACTGAACCCATTGTTGGGTAGTAGCTGGAACTTTCATCAATCCAGGATCTCCTGTGCCGATAACGAGAACTTCTGGATTCCGCTTTACCACCTCCTTTAAATCTTGAGGTAGAAGCAGATGTCCCTCTTTTCTCCACCAATGGGGATCTATTTTTTCTGGATAGATGATTACATCAGAAGTATATCGCTTTCCATCTATGACAATGTGTCCAAACTGGTAAGAACCAATCATTTTTGACTTTCTAAGATTCTCTTGAAAGGAGCTAAGGGAGTGAAATAATCTCCCTTAGCTCCTCAGCGACTTTTTTTATGCTACCGCTTCTCTCAAACTTCTTCCCGGTTTAAACTTAGGTACATCTTTGGCCGGAATACTTATCCTAGTTCTAGTCTGAGGATTCACACCCTGACGGGCCTTTCTCCTCTGCACCAGAAATGTACCAAAACCAACCAAAGTAACCCTTTCTCCTCTAGCCAGAGAGTTAGTAATTGCTGAAGTCATGGCATCGACAACGTTATTTATATCTTTCTTAGTTAGCCCTACCTCAGCAGCCACCGTCTCTACTAATTCGGCCTTATTCATCCTATCTCACCTCCTTTGCACATTTTCAATTTTAACAAAAACTTCCATCAACCCAGGAAAATTGCTTCTAATAAAGGATTATAGAGATGCTATTTTTCAGTTTGTGAATATAGCACAAGGAGAGGAATTCGTCAAGTCCCCCGGTTGAATCAGCGCTAACATTGGAAGTTGACAAAATCAAGAATATCCAGTATTTTGAAACTGTTGACAATAAATAACCGGGCAGGGATTTTCAGAGATGAAAAATCGCCGAAAGGCTAGAGAACTTACTCTCCAAATCCTCTATCAGATGGATATAAAAGGAACTCCGGTAGAGGAGGCACTAAATATAGCCTTTTCCCGATACCGATTCAGGCCTGAAGTAAAGGAATTTGCCGAAAGACTCATTCGGGGAACCTCCCAACTTCTCCTTCCTATCGATTTTCTAATAAAAAAATACGCCAAGAACTGGACTCTGGAACGCATGGCTACTGTGGATAGAAATATCCTTAGATTTACCATTTACGAACTTCTTTTTTTAGAGGATGTTCCTCCTATAGTCAGTATAAATGAGGCTGTGGAAATAGCTAAACGCTATGGAATCATCGATTCGGGAAAATTTGTTAATGGCATCCTGGATAAAATTCGTCAGGAAAGGGGTCCGGGAAGCTCCTTAAATTGGACTTATCTTAAAAACAGCCTTCAGAAGGATACCTATCTCAAGGAACTCACCAGAATAAAAGGAAAAGAAAAACTCTGGTTGGTAGGAGGATGCCTCCGTAATCTTCTGCTAGGTGGAGAAAAAAAGGATTTAGACGTAGTGTTGGACGACCCGGAATTTAGAATTGTCCATCTTTTTGTGAGTCAGGTGAAGGCAAGTTTGGTTGTCTTAAATTCGACCTTGAGAAGAGTTGTCCTTCCTGGAAAAACCACCATAGACTTCATTCTTAAAAAATCTGGGAGTCTGAATACTGATCTTCTTCAGCGCGATTTTACCATTAATGCCCTTGCCCTGGATCTGGATTTCCTTGATATGCCTTGCTTAGCCTTGATAGATCCTGAAACAGGGCTGGAGGATCTGATAAATAAAAAAATTAGACTATTGAGAGAAAAATCCCTGGAGGAAGATCCTCTTCGTATGCTGCGTGCTTTCCGCTTTGCCTCCCAACTTGACTTTGAGATGGAGGAAAAGATTGCGCATCTTATTTCCAGTAAATCTTCTCTTATTAAAAAAGTAGCCGGGGAGAGAATAAGAGATGAACTATGTCTTTTTCTGAAAAATCCTTTTTCTCACAGATGTTTGGCAAATTCTTCAGCGGGAGTCTTACTAGAAAAAATATTCGGACAAACTCCAAATTTAGAAAACCTGAAAAGATTAGAAATTTTGTTGTCGAACGAGAAAGTGCTGCCCAAGGATTTTAAAGAAAAGATTGATCTTCATTTGGAGAAAGATGAAAAAGCGATGACCTCACGCAGGGATCTATTAAAAATTATGGCCCTAATTTCCCCCCCTCTACAGGAAGAACTCACTCTATCTTCTGCCGGGAAGCGATTAAAACTTAGCCGGAGCCATATAAAAATCATGCGAAGAGTTGAACAGCTCTATCCTAAATTGAAAGAGATTATGGGTAGGGAAAAAAATACCCAACTTAACGCTGAGTTCCTAATAGAAGCGAAGAAAGAGTTGGTCGAAATTTCTTTGCTCCTTCTGGCGGCAAATCTTAACAAATTAGCCTCTTCGAGGCCTGTGATTCAACTGCTAAAAGAATATTTTAAAAAATCTTCTCTTATTCTTCATCCACCCAAGTTGATTGGGGGAGAGGAACTGATGAAGTTATTGAGAATCCCCAGCGGACCTTATATATCTTATCTATTAAGTCGGATCCACCAGGCCCAAGTAATGGAGAAGGTTAAAACAAAAGAAGAGGCCGTCAAATACGCTGAGAAAATAGCTCGTGAAATCGATAAAGAAAAAGACCAGAATCATATAAACTTTAAGTTACATTAAGTAGGGAGACGAAAAATTGAATTGTACCAAAGGAGGAATTTTCATTTTATGGCTGACATTGACATAACGATAATTGGTGCGGGTGTCGTAGGTTTGGCAATCGCTAAGGAGCTTTCCGAAAAATACGAAAGTATTGCCATGGTAGAAAGGCACAGCAGTTTTGGACAAGAAGCCAGTAGCAGAAACAGCGAAGTCATTCACTCTGGTATACATTACCCACCAGGTTCTTTGAAAGCTAATTTGTGTGTTGAAGGCAATAGAATGCTCTATGATATTTGTGAAAAGAATGGGATTGGTTATGAAAAATTAGGCAAACTCACTGTAGCTACAGACGAGGAAGAGATCGGTATATTAGAAGACTTGAAACAAAGAGGCGAAGAAAACGGTGTGGATGGCCTTGTATTTTATGAACCAACTGAAATTAAGAAAATAGAGCCTTGTGTATACGCTAAATTAGCAATATATTCTCCCAGTTCAGGAATCATAGACTCTCATGGCTTGATGAAACACTTTACCGATGCGGCAAAATCTAAGGGTGCTCTTCTCGTATATAATTCAGAGGTCACTGATATAAAGAAAGAAAACTTTGGATTCAAGTTTAAAGTAAAGAATTCAGATGGAACGACAGAGGATTTTACTACCAAAATTTTGATAAATTCAGGGGGTCTTGACTCAGACAAAATAGCAGAAATGGCCGGCATAGATATAGATGAGGCTAGTTACAGACTACATCCTTGTAAAGGAGACTATTTTTCCTGGAATAAAAAATCTTTAGATCATTTGATATATCCAGTGCCTGGAAAATTCTCTATTGGTATACATGCCGGTCTGGATTTAAATCACGACATTAAATTCGGGCCAAATGCTTATTTTGTAAATAAAATTGATTATGGCGTAGAGTCAGAAAAGGAAGAATTTTATAACTCTATCAGGAAATATCTCCCCACCATAGATATTAATGACCTCTCACCGGCTATGTCTGGTATTAGACCAAAATTACAAACACAGGAGGAAGACTTCAGAGACTTTGTAATTTGTCACGAGTCTGAAAGAGGTTTAGCTGGTTTAATAAACCTTGTCGGGATAGAATCCCCAGCTCTCACAGCCGCCCCTGCTATAGCAAAATATCTTTCAGAGATGATAGATACTATTTACAATAATTTGTAAAATGTTTAAGAACTTGAAATCCTTTATCCTAAAGAGATTCCTGATGCGCCTGGCAGGACTCGAACCCGCGACACATAGTTTAGGAAGTCTATGAGCCGCGATTCTGATACTACCACCAAATGAGTAAATCCTAAATCCAGAGCAACTTCTAGCTTTTTTGTGTTCCTACCAATCTATGTGAATTTGCCTCAATTTGTACCAGTTATAGTCACAAATTGGTCACAAGACTTTTTGTTGGAAGATTTACTTTTCCTATCTATAAGATCCCTTTCATTAAATACCGGCATAGCAAATTTAACAAATTCTTGACTTTTGCTATCATAAGCAAGACAAAACTTCAACAAAATAAACGTCAGCTACCTTTATGTGTTTTCGTTACCATAACGATAAATAGGCTAAATAGGGCAAATTTCCTTACCATAACGAACTTTGGAGACCGAATATTATGGGCGATTTTGAAAAACATTTATCAATAGCGAGAGAAAAATTATCCGCTCTAAAAGAAGCTTATCAAAAAAGACGATACACTGTTGTAGGAGATTTAGCTATAAAAAGAATTTAAGAGTTATTTTGTATTTCTTTAATAAAAGATTTGGTGAGCAAATTGAAAAGAATACTTAAAAGAATAGTGAACGAGCTTTCAGTTATAAGTGATATAAAATTAATTATTTTATATGGAAGTTTTGCCAGAGGTGACTATGGTCCAAAATCAGATATAGATTTACTTATAATTACAACCAAACCAAAGTCCCTGAATGAAATACAAAATAAAATAATTGGTATAGAAGAAAAAATTGGAAAGAGTATCCAACCAATAATAAGAACAGAAAAGGAACTAAAAAAAACAGATATAGGATTGCTTCAAAAGCTATTACAGGAAGGAAAACTACTATATCTGAAAGAACCATTTGAAATATCTGCTTCAGAAATTACTAAACAAAAACCTTATGTAATTTATATATTCCAGTTAAATTCTTTAAACCAAAAAACTAAGGCAAAATTCAATAGAGAATTATATACCCGAACTAAAAAGAAACATGTTTATGAAGGGCTCCTGCAAAAAATTGGTGGGCAAAGATTTTCTCCAGGATGTATAATCATACCTTTTGACAAAAAGAATATCGTAGAAAAATTTTTTAGAAGATATAAAATAAAATACGAAGCAAAAAACGTTTGGAAATAGTACGATAGAATCTAGGAAAAGACCAGAAGCAAACCAAAGAAGCTCACAAACTCATCTAATTCTGGTGCGCCTGGCAGGACGTTGTTAGAACTTTTTCCCAAGAAAATATAGAGATTCCAGTCTATGATGTTCCGCTATAAGAGCGGACAACAACAGAATAAGCCAAATCTCAGCACTTGCCAATTTGGGTTTTGGAGAGATCGATATGGCGAAAGAAAGCCTATCAAGTTCCTCGTGTACAGCTTGGCAAATGTCTTTCTGCTTCATCCTATCTTTTTCTTTAATTTTCAATAAGACGCAGATTTCCTAACACAATTACCATTGAAGAGCCTGGCTGTTCATTTTGATACAACTATTTCTCTGGCCATCTCTTCGTTTGTGGTCTTCCACTCACCGGACCATCTAACTCCAAATCTCTGAGTCTTTTTCGCCGCGTTTTTACTATATACTGATATCTCAAGCTTATATTGTCCTGGGGTAACATCGTCGGACTGCCCCAGAAACCCCATTGTCTGTTCAAACATAAAAGGTATTTTTCCTTCGACCAATCGTTCACCTTATCTATCTATCTCTCACTTCACAGAAATGCTTGAGGAAAGAGAAAAAATCCTTCTTTCTCGAGAAACGGTACGGGGCATCCTTCTCGAAAAAGGCTCTTATAAGAAGAGAAAAAAACAACCTAAACATAGATCCTGGCGAGAACCCAGACCCAAAGAAGGAATGATGCTACAATACGATACTTCTGATCATGATTGGCTTGAAGGCAGAGGTCCTAAAATTAAACTCATCGGAGGAATAGATGATGCTACGGGCAATGTTCCTTACGCACAGTTTGTTTATGAGGATAGTGTACAGGAAAATATGGCTACTTTAAGAAAAATAGTAGAAATAAAAGGCATACCTTTGTCTATATATGTAGATAAGGATTCCAAGTTTATTACCACTCGTCATCAAAGTGTCCATGTTAACTTAAAGAAAGACTACAAAAAAACTCAAATAGGAAGAGCCTGGGATGAGTTGGGTATAAATCCTATCTTTGCTGATAGTCCCCAAGTAAAGGGAAGGATTGAGAGGTTATGGAAGACGTTTCAGGATAGGTTAATAAGCGAGCTAAGGCTTGAAAGGTATCTCAACCTTAGAGGACGCAAATAAATACCTGCATTCTATATTCTTGCCTAAATACAACAGGAAGTTTGCCAGAAAACCCAAGTTGGAAGAGATAGCTTACAGAAAAGTTCCTGAAGGAGTGGATTTAGATCGTATCTTTTGTCTAAAAAAGATGCGAGAAGTTCATGGGGATCACACTATCAGCTATAAAGGAAACAAATATTTGATTCTCCCAACCAAAACAAGATTTAGTTTTGCTAAAGCTAAAGTAGAAGTGCAGAAACGATTAGATGGATCCATACATATCTTTTACCAGAGAGAAGAGCTTAACTACAAACTTATTCCTATACGAGAGAGAAGGTATGTTCCTTCTGAAGATAATGTTTTAGCCAAGGCAGGGGTATGACATTTTTATTTTGCAAAAAGTATGACATATTTACTTTGCATTGACAGTTCGTTCGCAAATAATTGACAAAAAAGAAAAATATATTTATAATTTGTCAGCAATTAGTAATGAAATTAAATATCTGTAATGAAATCTAAAAATAAGGTAGAAGGGGTCGGGAAGTAAATAAGTTAATACTTGGAAAAAGGAAGTCTATCCAGGAAAATAAAGGAGAAGATGTTGAAAAAATTTCATAGAATATTTTTAGTACCGGGGATATTAATTATTTTTTTCTGTTTTAATTCTGCCCTTTTAGGTGCAGAGTTTAGCGCTGATCTGAAAATCAAGCAGCCGGACAAAGAGTATGAATTTCAGTATTATGCCGAGGATAGTCTCTATAGACTGGAAAAACTTACTGGTGAGGATCGCATCCTAATTATTGCTGACCGTGAGCTGGACATTACCTGGGCTTTAAACCCTGAAGAAAAGGCCTATATTGAGCTAAAGGGCACAGATGCAACTTTTTTTAATCCTGTCCGTGCATGGGAAGCAATAAGGGAAAATCAAAATGAAGAAAAGGTAGGAACTGAGACTGTTTTGGGCTATCTTTGTGAAAAATATACCTATACTTATCCAGAGCAAAAAGAACCATCGGTAGAAGCATGGTATTCACCAAAATTAAACCAATTTATTCGACAGATAGTCCATTACGGTGGTGGTCAGGGAGATGGATTACTTGAAATGACCAATATTATAGAAGCACCCCAGGATGATTCTTTATTTAAAGTTCCAGCTGATTATCAAAGAGAGAAATCTCCTGCTGAAAAAGCCGAGGAAAAAGAAGCTGCTCGGCCAGTGCTTACCAAAAAGGAAGAGACTATTGCCCCTGCTGGAAGGTATATGGGAACAGGTGGTGCCTTACGAGTTAAAGTAGAGCCAGATAAATCCGTGCGGGTAATAATTAGAAACCAGATAAAGGAGAAATCTGTTTATAAAATAACGCCTTTAAGAAATGGGCAACCTGTAGAAGCTGAAGTAATTGAATCCAGCCTCAGCGGTAAAGGTCAGAAAACTGAACCGTTTTTTGGCCTTCAGCTTAAGCTAAATGAGATTCTTATAGAGGTAGAAGAAGGGTTAATTAGCGCATTTATTACAAAGGAATACTCTTCATTTGATGAAGTTAAGCGGGAAGAATATTTCCTGCTGGAAGAAAGTGGAAGAGGATTATTCGTATATGAAGAGTATAAGGTCGTACTTACTTTAACTGGTGATAGCCAAGCAGCAGAAGACTCTCCTATAAAGATAAAATTTTATAAAGGAGAATATAAAGATGCATTAAAAGAAGAGGATTTTAGACTAACGAACGGACAGGTAAGGAAATGGGAATTTAATCCCGGACAAATTCGAACCCTGGACATTACGGCTGGGGAATCTGGTGGGGTTAAAGTATTGTTAGAGCATTTTCTCGTAAAGGTCAAAGAGCTTTCCAAAGAGGAGAAACAACAGTTAGTTCAGGATATTATACATAATGAATTGGATAAGGTAAAAGCCCTGCTTGATTCCGGGTTAGATGTAAACATGAATCCTTCCTCTACTGATTCCCTACTAATGGCAGTTTGTAGATATAGTAATACTGAGATGCTCAAATTGGTATTAGACTATAATCCACAAATAAACTTCCAGGATGAATATGGTAATAATGCTCTAACCCTTGCCGTTAATAACTTTGATAACTATAAAGGAATGATTCCTCTTCTGTTGGAAGCTGGAGCAGACCCTGATTCTAAAGTAGGTAGTTCAGAGAAAATAAATTTTACCGCTTTAGGAACGATGACCAGTCGGGCTTTAACCAGTAAAAACGAGGAAGATTATCAAATTATTGAAATGTTTCTTTCCCATGGCGCTAATCCTAATCAAGCCCCTAAGAGCGGGAATACTCCTTTAATGCAGGCTGCTTATAAAGGGAATGTAAAGTTCGTAAAACTGTTTTTAAAGTATGGTGCTGATCCCAATTTAAAAGATAAACAGGGTAAGACTGCATTGGATATGGCGAAAAAGAAAAATCACCAGCAGGTAATTGATTTATTGCAGTAAATTAGAAGTTTACTGGATTAGATTTTTGCCTTGGACCTGGAAGGAGTTGTGTCTTTGGTGGAAAAAATGCTACGTTTTATAATACTTTGACCCGGTAAATTGAGAATTTTGAGCCTCAACTAATGGTTTTTTACCAATCATTCCAATTTCTTAATTTTAAGAATAGCTTTTTTATAAGGGTTCGTGAATATTTAGTAAAAAAGACGACATTGTGTCGTCTTTTTATGACCTTATAAGCTGATAAAATGAGGATTTTAGGTTAGAGAAAAATAGTAAATGTTGCACTTTTATACAGAAGATTTTGGACTTGACTTTATTTACTGTAACCGCTGCGTAAGGAGAATGCCAGCCGCTATTATATTTAGCTATAGTTTTTGCCTTATTTGCTATTATAAGATCAGCAAAGGCATCAGCCTGATAGGTATTTCCCTCATTATCTTTCACCTCTACATTTCTTTCTTTTAAATTATCCCAAGTATATATATTTATGCCAAAAAGTTCTCTTAACTTACCGGGAAGAACTTCTTTTACTATATTGCTATTTTTGTCCTTTATTCCCAGTCTAAATCCAGCAACAAATATGCCTCCCTCTTCTACATACTCTCTTATATTCCTTGCTGCCTCATCTGTTACTTTTATGTTGTGGTCGCAATATCACCTACCAGTTTGAGTTAGTAAAACCCTTAGTCAGAGCGTAAATCGGCAGTTTCAGATAAATACTAACCTAACAAGTCCTGGCTAACCTTTACGTTCTCGGATTCAAACCATTCCGGATCTTTAAATATCCAGCGTTTTGGTGGGATCTTCGCGACATAAACCAAATCTCAGCACTTGTCAATATGAACTAAAATATGATAAACAGAAATTGAAACTAGGTATCTCTGTTCTCAGGTGGGATATGAGGAATTGTTTTTCAGTTAGTGATTCGAAAACCCTCTCAAAAAGCACATTTCAGACGCTGGCGCGCCTGGCAGGACTCGAACCCGCGACACGCGGTTTAGGAAATCTATGAGCCGCGATTCTGATACTACCACCAAATGAGCAAATCCTAAATCCAGAGCAACTTCTAGCTTTTTTGTGTTCCTACCAATTTATGTGAATTTGCCTCAATTTGTACCAGTTATAGTCACAAATTGGTCACAAAAATATTCTGTTAAAAGACTTAGTTAAAAGATCTCTCTGAGGCAGGATTTGACTATAGAAAGCTATAATTGTTAATAAATCAGTGAAGTTTTGCTATACTCATAAGTAGTATATCTTTCCTTTTCTCAGATAAGTCCTTCATTCCTTTGCTAAAGCCTGACTTAGAAAAGAACCCAAAATACTTCCGCGCTACTCCAGGAAATTTATTTGCCTTATTTTGCAGTTCGTCTAACATACTTATGCCTATCTTTTTTACTGTCCACTTGCATTCACAAAACATAAAAGACCCTTTGCCATCTAGCGCAATAATATCAATCTCTTCCCTCTCATCCCACCACTGTCCAATATTTTTTGCCTTGAAGGGAAGTTTGTTGTCTTTGTTTAAGCTTTTGAGTTGTTGAATGCAGATATCTTCAAATATGAATCCCACAAAACTGTCAAAATCTGGCTTTATTTTTTCTTCCCATACATAGTCAATATCACCTTCTTCAAGATAACTCATATTAGGGAAAATATATCTAAACCAGAATCTAAAGAACGGGTCATCAAGTATATAAATGCCTTTCCTTGATTTATGTGGCTTGTCTTCGGTTAGGGGCACTTTCCTTCTTACGATATGTAATTCACGAAGTACCGTGAGATATTTATTAACCTTGTGTCTATCATCAATTCCTGTTTCTTGAACTATTTCATTCAATCGTGTTTTTCCAAAAGCTATCGCTTTTAGTATCGAGAAGTATATAGACGGTTCCCGCAATTCCTCCATAAGCAAGAATCGAGGTTCACTGTAAAGAAACGCATTTTTACTTAGTACTTCATCCTTTACATTTTGCTCTATAGTTATTTTGTCACTAAATCGCTGAAGATAAGCAGGAGTGCCACCAAGGACAGCATAAATATAAACTCTATCTTTCTTTGAATAGTGAGAGAAAAAGTCCTTAAGATGTTCGAATCTTAAAGGTGGTAAAGCAATCTGTCCTATTCGCCTACCAAATAAGGGACTCTTACTTCCTAAAACTTCTTTTTCCATAAAACTCATGCAGGAACCACACAATATGAGGAAAATGTTGTTTTCTTTTGCCTTTTCGTCCCAAATCTTTTGTAATATTGAGGGAAGAGCACTATTACTGACACACAGGTAAGGAAACTCATCGATGATAATAAGGGGAATCTTATCTATTAGATGGTCGAAGGTATATCTCAATGAAGCCTCCCATGAAGAGAAAGCTTGGGTCTGCAGGAACGACTCTCCGGTTACCTGATAGATTTTCTCGGTAAACTGTCTTAATTGCTCCTGTTCAGAAGAAAGGTCTGAGGAAAAGAATAGATGTTTTTTATCTTTAGAAAACTGTCTAAGAAGTTCAGTTTTTCCAATTCTCCGCCGACCGTAAATAATTAGAAGACGGGCGTTTTTCTCCTTGTATAATTTTTCCAGATAACCAAGTTCTTCAGTTCTGTTGACGAACATACTAACCTCGATTTGTATACTTCAAAGTATTATACTTGTAAGTATACTATCTTGGGAACAAAAGTCAATTTGACCGCATTAAGTCATCTAAAATCTTGAACTGAAAATGCCATCCTTCCCATGGTTCAAGCATTCGTCCAAATTCTTCCATTGTGATTCTCTTACCGTCGATTACAAACACCCTGTTGTATTCAGTGTCAGAAAAATCATCATTCCACTCTATCCTGCCGCGGAGCATGTTCCTTTTACCGATCTTCCACTCGCCATTCTGTTTTTTCAGATGCCGCCGGTTGATCCCTCTTTTGATCTTCCTTATAAGCCTTTCTTCGGCAACTTCGGAATCTGTATCAAAATCTGAGAGGATATTGAACATGTATCCAACCGAGTTGTCCCCTTTCACCTCTATTGCTTCTGATGCCAGTCCTGTTGGTACTGGAAATGACGCTATTTTGAAATGATACTCTCTCTTCCATTGGTCTTTGATAATAAGATCCTTTCCACTTTCTAAGGTGCTATGGATAATTCTATCGCCATTAATATATTCGTACATATCATTGCCCCTTTATATTGTTATTCTACTTGGTATTGTGATCAATTTATTCCACTACTCCTTATCTCCTCCGATAAGGCATAGTTTCACTTTATCTGGCAATTTTGATTAGCGATAATTATTCTTATCATTTTTTTCAAGAAAATCAATGGTTTTATCTCCTCACCGGGAAATTCCAATGAATGATATCGTTTATAGAACTTTACTGGCGGTAAAAAAACTTCCTGATAGTCCCTGGGTTTTTTGCAAGAATAATGGCGAGCGGTATGGAAATGTCAGAAAAGCTTTTGAGGGAGCAAAAAAGAGAGCTGGAATAGTTGATTTCAGATTTCACGATTTGAGGCATATATTCGCTTCTCATTTAGTAATGGCAGGAGTAGATTTGAAAACAGTTCAAGAGCTTTTGGGTCACAAAAGCTTCGAGATGACTCTAAGATATGCCCATCTTTCTCCAGAACACAAAAAAGCAGCTCTGGATATTTTGTGTAAGAGACTAGCGAGAAACCCAAAGGGCCAACATGGTGAGGTTCGAGAAAAATATCCGGGTCAGTTAACTACCCTTGAGTGACGCTGTTGCACCTACAAGCTTAGTCCACCAAAATTCCTGGTTCAACATCCACAAGCTATATTCTATTATTTATCTCTCAAATTGGTAACAGACGAACACGATGCCTTGCTTCTTCCACAATTATAATTGCACCTTTTTCTAAAGCATCAGAGGATTCCTTTAGTACTTGTTCCAATCTTCTATTTACATTTGCTGGTCTTTCATTTTGAAGCCTGAAAACTATTATACTTGGACATATTTCACCAGAGGTAGCCATTAAATCTCCAAAATCAAGGTCGCATGTTAATATAGTTCTTCTCTCTTTGGTTGCCTTTTTAACGATTTCTGCATCAGTTGTCCTTTGTAGTCCTTCTTCCCTTAAATGGATAACATCATATCCATTCTGCCTTAGCCAGTTAACTGAAGATTGAGATAGACCCATGTCAGCAAGGAATTTCATTTTCTATCTCACTGCTGGATGTAATTCCTCTGTAGTTAACCAGGAGGCGTATTGTAAAGCTTCTTTGATATCTTCTGGCTCAAGATCAGGATATTCCTTGATTATTTCATCTATTGTCATTTCATTAGCAACAAGGTTTACAACCAAAGATACCGGAATTCTCATTCCTCTGATGCATGCCTGCCCCCCCATCATATTTGAGTTAAAGGTAATTCTTTTAAAACCCTTCATAATCTTTACCTCCTAAATTTATAGAACTGGAAAACAATATCCAATTAATATTCATTAATCTGAAAAATAATCTCATCCGGATTTGCCCTTGTTGAATTGATAATAGTGTCATTTGGCAGAAAGTCAAGACTCACGGACATAATCAAAGAGATTGCTTCGCTTCGCAATGACAAGCGAGGGACCTTACTCGCAGTGACAAGGATGGTCACAAAAGGGGGAATTAAGAAAGTGACCGAAAAGAGTGGACGGTGAAACCCTTTATAGTAAAGAGATTGCTAGCGCGCCTGGCAGGACTCGAACCCGCGACCCGCGGTTTAGGAAACCGCTGCTCTATCCTCCTGAGCTACAGGCGCATGCTCGGAAATACCTTTCTTTTCCAAATCAGAGAACTCGCACGTTTCTGACCTTTCTTCCTTATGCCTGGTTGGTGTCCATATAGTGTCCATTCTCCTGCCTAAAATGTCAACGGCTGCCTTTTTATGATCGGCAGAAAGGTGTGAATAGCGCACAGTCATATCAATAGTCTTGTGTCCTAATAATTCTTGAACGGTCTTTAAATCTACCCCAGCCATCACTAGGTGAGAAGCAAAAGTGTGTCTTAGATCATGAAAGCGAAAATCTTCTATACCTGCCTTCTTTTTAGCAGTGTCAAATGACCTTCTCACATTGCCATAACGTTTGCCATCTTTCTTGCAAAAAACATAAGGGCTTTCTGGATTTTTCCTCACGCCAAGCAAGGTCTTGAACAAGACATCATTTACCGGTATTTCTCTCCTCTCGTTGTTCTTCGTATCTAAAAGACGGATAACCCTTTGCCTGAAATCAATATCCTTCCACTTGAGGTTCAGTATCTCACCCTTTCTCATCCCTGTATTGAGAGCAGTGATTATAATAGGTTTAAGATGCCCAGGGGATTCGTCAAGCAGTGCCTTTATCTCTTCCTCCTCCAGGTATCTTATCCTCGTATTTCTTTCTTTCAAAAGTTTCACGTTCGCGCCCGGATTATAGCTAATTTTCCCCCATTCTATCGCTTTCTTAAAAATATGCTTTAAGCACCCTAAGTCCCTATTGACTGTAGCGTTACTAACCTTTTCCTTCCTCTTTAACTTGTACTTTTCTATCTCCAAAGGCGTAATCTCATGCAAGTATCTTTTACCAAAAACCGAGTTCAGGTTTCTTATACAGGTTGCATCCCTTCTGGATGACCTTTTGTTTGGTTTGGAGTAAGCTTCCAGATAAACTTTGGCCATGTCCTTGAATAGAATTTTCTCATCCTTTCTCACGTCCAGAAATCTGTTTTCAGCGATTTGTACCTTTCTTTTCTGTAAGACTATTTGCGCCTGTTTTTTGCTCGGCCCGATTTTCTCCCTTTTACGCCTACCTTTTACATAATAATCGATGTACCAGTTCTTACCTTTCTTGAACACACCCATTGCGCCCTCCTCAAGTCGAATACTAGCTAAATATCTATTATTGTCAATGCTGCTGGGCCGGCAAATTATCGAATCTCTCTTCCTTCACCGTATTCTCTTTTATCCATTTATCAATCGCCTCTAAGTCAAATTTGGTTAGCCTGCCGCATTTTACAAAAGGTATCCTTCTCTGGCTTACCCAAGAATAGATAGTACTCTTACTTAAGCCCGTTAGTTCTGAAAGTTCCTCAACATTTATTAATCTTCGATTCATGTATTAAATTCCAGCACCGCTATTCTTCCTGAAAAACCCCTATTTTTGGCTTTTATGACCCTGAATTGGGCCAATGAAACATAAGGACGCATGAACTTACCTCTATATGTTACATTTTCTCGTTTAGCCAACGATAGATAGTCATTCGGCTGACATTAAATTTTTCTGCAAGTTCTGTTATTTTTGGCCTGTCTCTGGCTCTTAATCTTCTAACAGCGGCCTTGCTACTTTCCAGCATCTTCCGTGTCCTTCCTATTTTTGCTTCTGGGACCTTAAGATCTTCCCTGATTTTCGTTACCTCATCCTTGTAAAAGGCAAATTCAAAGTTTTTGACTGTCTCTTTATGGCTATTCCAAAGACCTGCTTCAATTTTCATCTCTGGAAACCTCACTCGGTAGCCCTGCTCTTCTCCTTTGCTGTTTCGGAGAACCTGAACGATCTTCCCTTTTTTGCCTTCAAGACTCACACCATAGTAAGATTGCCACCTTTTACTTTTGGGTCCAAGCTTTTGAATGATCACACTATCATTATCCATCTATGATTCTTTTTTCCTGGGAATACTATGGCTATCAGGCTGTTCTCCCTTCTTATTTTCCCCTTAGTTTCTCAATGAAGCTTACCCCATGCTTAAAAAGAAGAAACTCCCTGCCATCATTGGTGAAAGGCTAGTGTCCAGTTGTCTGCGTCAATTATGATCCCTTTTAGCTCGCTCTCGTCCTCAATTGTGTTAGTGTTTAAGTGTAGAATTACCGACTCCTTTTTCCGTGCCAAGCTCCCCAGGTAGGCAAAGGAATTCCAAGGTTGTTGTTTTTTGGGCTTTTGCTTGTTCTTTTGCTGGGTCACTTTAAGCCTCTCAATTTATTTTCAAGACCAAACCCTTTAATAAGACTGGCCCAAAAGTCTCGCATTTTCTTGTCTGCCGCATCCAACTTGCCAGAGCAGAATTGGTTGACGATTCATTGTTTTACCTTGTCCACTTTTTTTCTTCCTTTCATTAATTTATCCTTGAGAGGGGGAGAAAAAAATTTCCTTCTCTTTTTTCCTGAATTAGCCTAAAAAAGCTCGTGGTAACTACCCCAAGTAAAGTCCTGGTAACCTTGGTGGTAAACTTATGGTAAGCTTTAAGTAAGCTTACCAACTATTATTTTGAGAGCTTACCACAAGCTTACCAGGGGGTTACTATCAAGCTTACCAAGGGGTTACTAACACCACTTACCAATATATAATACAATAATAATAACTATTTCAGAAAATATGTTTTCAGTTTCATTGCATAACTTTTTTTTCAATAAGTGTCCACTTTCCATATTTACCACCTTTTTTCTTTACTAACCCTTGCTCCTGAGCGTCTTTCAGCAGTTCAAGAATTCTCTGCTTGGTTACTCCTAATCTATCCCTTGCTTCTGAGGTAAGCGGCGTATAGGAAGCTTCTCCTCCCAATTCCTTTAATACACTCAACACATCCTCAACTGTAGTTCCTCCTTTCGCTAGGTCTGCTTTTGAAAGAAGGTCCATTGTCAATCTTTCCTCGTCAAAATAAAGATGGATAGGACTCGGCGGCGTTGCATGTCTGGTAAGACACTTAAAAATTTTGTAAGGCCTGGGTCTACTCAAGTTTCTTTCTAAAATCATAATAGTCTGAGCATAAGCTACTAGGCCGGTAGATCCAATTAGTTCATGTATAAATTCTGAATCATCATTGCTTCTGTGCTCGTCTTTTCCAGGTTTTCGGGTATGGTGAATTAAAAACCAAGATGCTTCCTCTTTGTGAGTAATTTCGGCTAGAAAAGCGCTGAATTTTGTAATATTTTCCAACTTGTTAATATCCAGGGTATAGAAAAGTGCTAGAGGGTCTAGGAAGATTACATCGGGATCATGAATTTTTAGTAGGTAACTCATGGTAAGTCGATTGTCCTCTTGATTTATAAACATACCTGAAAGCCCCTCAAATATTATGGGTAAAGAGTCCTCTAATTTGAACTCAAATTTCTCAGTTTGCTTTTCTAGTATTTCATAGAGGTCAGCCTTAGAATTCTCACTTTTATTGAAAATGTATAATACTTTCGCTTTTTCAGGCACTGGGAAACGATCAAAAATTTTTCTGCCACTGGAAAGATGCTTAGCAAACTGAATGTAAACAATAGTCTTGCCTTGTTTTGGTCCTCCACCAAGTAAAACAAAACCACCTCTAGGAAGAACCCCATTGCCGATCCAATACTTATTAGCAGGTGGCTTCTCTTCCAATAGGCTCTTATCAGTAAACGAAGCTGAAGCTAACTTTATGGCTTTCTCTTTTGCTCTTTTTTGCTTGAGGGTAAGTTTTTCATATTCTGGAGTGCTTTTTATTAAATTCAGAAGGTCTTCAGCGGTTCTCCCATATTTCACAAACCAGTTGGTTATATCTTCCTTATCCTTTAGTCTTAGGTCAATTATACGCACCTTAGAAGCAAAGGGTAAAAGCTGTTCTGCTCGCCTCTCGGCTGCTTTTCGGGATACGTCCTGACAGTCAAAGCAAATATTAATCATCTTACCTCGAAACTTGTGACTCCATTCCACTCGCCAAGTCTGCACTCCCGCAGTAGAGGTTATGGCTGGTATTCCGTGACTGACAGCACACAGAGCGTCCCATTCGCCCTCACAGAGTAAGACCTCTCCATTTTTTAACTGGTCTTGTGGGTAAAGCTGAACGCCTCTACCTTTGCTTATGGGAAGGATTTTAAAATCTTTATTTAGTGGGTCATAAAGCCTTACGTTGACGCATTTCTTGTCCTCAAATATAGGTATGGTAAAGCGTTTCTTTTTCTTGTGATACCCTAGCTTATATTTTTCAATTACCTTATCGGCTAATCCTCTTGCTTCTTTGAGGTAGATTTTTTGCCTATACTCGAGCCCTTTGACGTATCCTGTTATTTGTGCTTCAGGAATATCAGGGGGGCTTTCTTTCTTTGGTTGGGTCAGTCTTTTCCTTTCTTGATGAGGTTGGTAAAGTTTTCCTTTCCAGCCACAGCCGTGACAAAAGTAAACCTGTTTTTCTTCGTTAATGCACAGACTCGCTTTTTGATCGTTATGTTTTGGGCACTTTGTCATCCATTCCTTTCCAACTTTTTTTGCTCTGACTTGAACTACGTTTTTTTCTTCTGAATCCCACAGCTCGAATTTTCTTGTCATTTTTGAGCTTTTTCCTGGACAGGGCAGGAAACTTGAGAACGACTGCCCCATCCATCAAGGGGTAAGGCAATTAAGTTGCCCAGCTCGTATCTGGTTTCATCCAACCAGTCCTGCTTCGGGCATATCTTGCACGTCGCTCTATTCACTCTGGCAATTTCGACCAGCCTAATTGCTGTCTTTCTGCCTTTACACGCCTCCACAAGGGTCTCAAGCAGAATCCACAGGTGATACCCCTTTCTAGATCGTGAGATTTGCGGATACACGGGTATCTCGTTGATTCTGCAAACTTCCACAAGTTTCCTGAGTATGTCCTGCGTCTCTTCTTTAAATGGGAACTTTTCTCGGTTTAAATCCAAGGATACAAAGGGAGTAACTGGGGGGCTGTTATTCTGTGGTATGGGTTGATAAACCCCGATGGCCCTTTTTCCTATGAGATGGTCACGGTAGGTCTCAATCGTTGGTTGGCGATACTTTCCGTCCTCTCTTTCGACTGGATAGTAGCCGACGCTTCCATCGCTTTTGCTATACTGGACGGCATACACATCGCGGCGAGTTTCAAAAAGATTCTTAAAAAGCTCAATTTTCTGCGGCTCTATCATTCTTAGTCTCCTCATATCTCTTTAAAATCTTTTTTTGAATTTCCTTCCAGAGTTCTCTTTCAAAAGTCAAAATATTCGTCCACTTCCTCAGCCCATTTTCGAGGTAGGACTGATTCGGTGGCACACAGTAAAGACTGCGATCTCCCTCAACCAATTTTATCCCGTATATCTTGGCGATACCCACAAGTTCAATGGTGGCAATCGCTTTAATCCTCGGATGATCGCAGGGCTTTACATCGATAACTTCTACTTTCATTTAATCCTCCTCTTCTCTCATTGAATCTTTAAGGTTTCATTCAATCTCGGATAAAAGCCCAAGGCATACTTTAAATTTGTCCTTGTCATAGGATCTTTTTACATTACTTCAGGAGGGTTTTCTTCTGACTGTTTTTGGAGCTTTCAGGTACGAGTTCCACTGATGGCTCCGTGAGTACATGTTGAGCAATAAGCCGAGCCAGCGTACGCAATCCGTTGGGCGGACAGGAGAATTCTGGTGAGTTAGAAGTTTTTTGCTTCATGTTCCCTCTACTATATACGGGCAGTGCAGAACGGAAAAAAGCTCAGCGTGTTTTGTAAAATCAGCTCTCAGAGGGAAATTCAGGCTCTTCATAGTAATAAAAAGGTAGGAAATTTTTCTATCGGTCTGCTCCTAGAAGGCTTTTCCCCTTTCGGATAGATTATGCTAGGTCTAACACACTTCCCGAGAATACCGCCAATGCCAGCAAATAAGCACTTGACCTGCGAAAATTAATGAATAGAATGTAAACGGAAGCTAGTTTTTAGAAGCTACTTAAAAAAATATTGAAAGAGAAAAGAAATAAGATGAAAGATAGAATAAACATAAACGGGGTAGAATGCGAGGTGCGCGAGACTTATTTAATTGCTGAGAGGACTCGCCTATTGATTCCGGACAAGGTGAACGGTTCAGAATTTGTGGAATTCGCTATTTCTTCTTGTGCTGAGAAAGCTCGTGATCCTGAGGCAGAACGATTTCACGCTGTCCTTTCAATGATTTACTATTGGGGCAATTGCAATACCCACCTTCTTCAGCAGAGAAAATTTGACCTATTTTCTCTGTCATCTCCCGATTTTTCTCCCCGTCTCAAGGAGCAGTGTGAATCTGTCAAGATTGATCCCACTGGCAGTCCCCTGTTAGATAACATCCAACGAATGATCCGATTGGGGCACCCCACTGAACCGAAAGCTTGGGACGAGATGCTTCGCAGGGCAATTTATCGCTATCCTGAATGGATTCCGGTCGTCGATGATACCGAAGGTCCCGAGACATGGATAGATAGGGCGCTAGAGAATGGGGAAAAAGAAGCATTGCGTATGATGGGAGAAAGTAATGAACCCCTAGAGAGCGTATGGCGGGAGATATCTGACCAAACTATGTCACTGTTGACTTTTATGGCAGAGAGGGAAACATTCGAGATACTGCATCAGGGAATGGAAAGTGTATACAGGATGATCGAGAATCAACTAGATCCGGACGAGAGGTTTCTATTTCGGGCTGTCGGCCTCAAAAACCCCGACTATCTGAACAGAATTATGTTGTTTGACCCCTCACCCGTGACTCGATCTTTTCAGAATATAATAGCAAAAATGTACCAACAATTTAGTGTTAAAAAAGCCTCTACTATTCTCACACCCGAACTATTAGGAGATATGTTCATATCCTATTTTAATTTTTACCCGGTCTGGCTACGTTTTAAGTTAGATGAAGAGGCAGAGAAAAGATATCTCCGTAAACCAAAGCTTTCCTACGAGGCTTTACTGGATGGACAGGTTATCGAGAAGCCTGATTATACAATGGACCCATTTCTGGAAGCAGTTTCGAAGTCAAACATTCTCAATGATTACAATACGGAACCTCACGAAAAATCCATTGACTTTGCTTTGAAAGGAAAGAAAAAGCAAGGCCCAACCTTTCTATTCGAACTACAAAAGAAAATTGTAGGACTCCAAGCAACAGGGATATCAAATAAAGAGATTGCCAAGATTGTTGGCCATAGTCCTTCCTATGTTTCCAAGATACGGAAAGCAGCACGTGAAATGTCCCGGAATAGCTGGGAGAAGGGGTGGCATAAACCTTTTCTCGAGAACTTTTATCGGAGAACTAAGAAAATATACGATGGGCTCCCTTCGGATAAGAAATCTCTTTATAAAAACTTTCACACCGCCCTTATTAGAGATTGTATTCAGCGAATCTGTAAAAATTCTCACCTTGGTGCTAAGCAGCTAGAGAAAGAGCTTATCCCACCATGTCTCCGCAAATAAACTTTCCCATTAGGTAGACCACACCGCTGGCAATATCTATCTATTCTCACCCAAGAGTCACTGTTGACGAATTTCCTAGGTTGACTGCTCAGGAAAACTGCCGCATACAGGTCTAGGAGAACGTTTCAAACAAAGCTCACAGCAATTATCTCGCCTGCCATGCCCGTATTATATAAGACAAGGTAAAAGAACCACACAATACGCGCACATGGAAGAGAAAATTTTTCGTATCAAAGAATTCTTGCAGAAGGTCAAACTAATCAAGACCGAATTTGGTATCACGCAAGTCAGGCACAGCAACGATAAATCTCGCCGAAGAATAGCGATCCTAGTTACAGATGAGTTTCTCAAGTCGGGTGGAGACATTCACCAAGCGTTTTTTCTGGAGGCAAACCTCTACGCGAATCTAAAAAACTGTCGTTTCGCCTGCAATCCTACCCCAGAGGAGATAAGAATTCGCGAGCTACCGAGAAGAAAAAAACAAAAGGTAAGATACTTTGACCCCCTCAAACTGGTGTCAGACAACTTTGAGGTAGAAAGCAAAAATCCTTATCCTCTGACCGAAGCGATAATAAAAATACTCGTCAAAGATGGGGAGGATGCTGATGGGGTTTCAGGAGATCGTCTCAGAGGAGGAACTCCTCAAGCTTTTAAACATCTCCAAAAAGACACTGGCCTATTTACGAAACAAAAGGGGCCTTCCCTATATCGAGCTGACTAGATACGAGCGGGTGTACTATGAGGGAGATGTAGTTGAGTGGCTCAAAAAAAATTCTAAGAAAAGAGAGCCCGGCTAATTTCTCATGATACTTGGCGAGCTCTTCGAAGGTCCTTCCCGCACCCTCGGATACTTCTCCTGAGCTCTCCCAGAGGCACCTTTTACAAGGTTCGAAGTTTAATACTATTTTTTCTGAAGTTTATCACTAAGGGTAAAACCAAGGAGTAAGTAAAAGGTGAATTATGAAGAATCTGAACAAAGAGATCCCGATTATCTTTGTGGAGAAATAGACAAATCCCAGTGAACTGAAGTCTATTTGTGTGTGTGTCCTTTCTGTGGTCTATCCCGCAAGATAGACAAGACCCAGTGCTATGCATTTTGCTATCTAGTTACCCAAAGCAAAATTTGAGCTATCTATGAAGCCGTTTTTTCGGGATAGGATAGCAAAATTAGCGGATTACCTGGCTTTTGTCGTTATGTCCTAGAAAAAGCATTAGCTTAGGGGTTCCTCTTAAGCTGAGCCAACGGAGAAAGTCCATACTTGTTTACTTCCTTCAAAGTAACCAAGAAAAGATACCAGATCATCGGATATCTTTTTCACACATCACATCCAGTAATTTTAATTTCTTGGGAAATTTAGGCTGGTTTTGGGTAGGTACTAAAGGTTAGATTTTTAAAGATGCTAATCTCTGTAATGTAGAATTATAAAGGATTATAGGGGTCTTGCAAAAGTGGACGATGTGTTGGTGCTGAATATTGGATGGGTTTTAGCCGGTATAGTGCTTTTTATGGGATTTTTTAGACTGTGGTCCATGGTAGATCAAGTAAAGTCAGTTTTGGATAGGTTGGATAAAGTTATTCGTAGATTTCGACTTTTTTAAAGGTCGGCTCTATGTGCAGGGATAATTCTCCTTTAAATTGGCCTTCCTCCGCATAAATTTTATAAAACACAGAATAGATCGACAGCTGTTTTTCTTTAGGCGGTTTTACGCCCACTTTACTAAAGTTAACAGCCAGCCCTTGAACAAGTTTCTTTTGATAGAAACTAACTTCGTAAGGCTTGTCTTCATCTATATCGGGACCTCCTGAATCCCGTGACGTTATAGAAGTTAGATCGAAGGCAGTAAATAATTCGAAACTTTCAGGAAAAGTTATAAAGGCATGTATTTCATTGGCAGTAGAAGTTCCTTCGTTAACAAGTTGAAATCCGACAGATGGTAGCTCATCCTGTGTTTCGTCGACAGGTTTGAAAAAAGGAATATTGAACCGTGGCAGCTTTATCCCTAACGGTGGAGTTATAGTTTTCTCATTTTTTCCGGCTTTTATTTTTACTTTCCATACCGGTTTCACAGTTAGAGAAGTTTTTCCCGGTTGGTATTCTATAAAATATAATTTTAAATTGGGTTTGTTAGTCCCTATAATTATTCCCCTTAGTAAAGTAGGAGATATCAGTTCATTTCTTCCATTAATTCGTATTACATATCTTCCTCCACCTGTACAATATAATTTATCTCTGCGAGGAGGAATCTTTATCTTGTAAATGCCATAGCCGTTTCGCTCTTCTTCTTTAATAACTTGAGCAGGAAGATTGTCCCTACAACTAGAGCGAATACTTTCAATCTTAGTTTTGTTCTCATCAGTCAATTTTATTCCTTTGCTTTCATACAATTGTCCCTTTTGTCTTCCGTATTTATTTGTCGTTTCTTCTACCCCAATCAGAATGAATCCACCATATTCTGAATTTGCAAATGAGACTAAACTTTTACCTAGATTTTCTGTTAGCTTTCTTTTATATTCAACTTCTATATCTTCTTCTTTATTCATAAGTCGCTTTGTCTCTTCAGAAAGCATTCTCTGCTCCTATTTTTTCTGAACTTAGTGGAAATTCTTACGACACTTAACTTTAGCAATTTCAGAGTTAAAGTCAATAGCTTCTAAGTAAATAGGTCTGTACATCGTCACCAGGGTAAGTCCTTAACAGGAATATAGTTTAAAACAAATTATTTCCTCTTAATTTGTCGCGTTCTATGTAAAAGTGCGTCACCCGCCTAATCTCTTAAGCTAATCTTTTTGTTTCCTGCATTTCCCTCCTTTTAACCCTGCAAGTCATGAGAAATATTTTTATTCCTTCCGATTCCACATTTAAAGATAACATGTCTAATTCAGTGGAAACACCGAATTACACATACCTGACAAAATAGACATGTCTATTTTTTCTGAATCTCATTATGAAGTCTAATTTCAATATTTTCCTGAAGCACCAAATTTAAACAAGTCCAATCTTGTAATGAGAGCGTAACGAGCTTGTAACAAGAACCTTATTACAAGCTCATAATAACATATTTATTATAGGGGGCTTGTTATGAGCCTCGTTGCAAGGTGATAACAAGGGCCTCATTGTGAAGCGCAGTAATGAATCCCATAATGGAGTCTCATAATGGAATCCATAATGGGTCTCATTATGAAAGAAAAATCCGACCTTTGTAACTATCCATTACAAAGATCGGGCTGCATGAGCTAGCTCGGCCCAATTTGTAACAAATTACTTATGAGAATTTGTTATGTGTCTCCATTATAAAAAAATTTCTAGCAAGTCAACTCCTTATGGGTTGTTACAATTTTTGTTATGAAGCTCCATAATGAGGCTCATTACAAGCTTCATTATGAGGTAAATACAAAAATAGTCTCCTTTACGTATTAGATTTTATTATGATGCCTAAGGGCGTAAAGCACAACGGACCCTAAGTACTACCAGGCCTAAAATATTAGGCAATGTCAAGGACGTGATAAGGGCTTTGCCGAAATAAACAGAAATTTAAATTATCAAGGGAAACACTGCTAGGAAAATTGCAATAATGATTTTATATCCCTTGGAAACCTTAGAGAGAAATACTCCAGAGAAAAAAATTTACAAATTGCTCTTGTTAATCAGCTTTAACTCAGGGTCCATAGGCATGCTATTTCCTCTTTTAACATGTTTATTTGTTTATTAGATATGTCTATTGCCTCTTTAGCCATTAGCAAGAACCCATAACGACATACTCCACATCAGAGATGAGATCTACCATTAGGAGTCTCTATACATGACATCCAATTACCACATAACAAACATTTTATGGCACAGATTATAGTAACCTCCTTGTTATCAGCTTATAACAAAAAAACCCGCCTTTTATAACAAGCCTTATTATGAACTTGTTACAAGAAGCGGGCTGCAATGACTTAGCTCGGCACCGCTTTGTTACTAGCTAGTTATGAGAACTTATTATGAGCTTGTTATAAGAAAAGATTTTTATTGTCAACCCTGTAACAAGTAGTAATAAAATTTGTAATAAGAGCTTTATTATAAGCTTGTAATGAGAGCCTTATAATAAGCCTTATTATAAGAATCTTATTACAAGAAGTAATTTTCTTATTATAAGGGTCTTATTATGATGGCTCATAACAAGAAAAGTTGATTTTCTCGTAACGAAACTTCGTAATAAAGGTCGTAACGAGAGGCTCGTTATAAGACTTCGTTACGAAGAGGCTTGATTTTCTCGTAATAAGGCTTATAATAAGAGGACATTACAGGCTCCCTTTACTGATAGAGGGCTAACAGTGGGATCCTAAGGAGAGGAAATTATGGCTACAGAGATTAAGACTGTTAAATGCCCGCTGTGTGGCTGGCATCACCCGATTGAGCAAAAGGGAAGTAAGAGGCTGCAGCGAGGTGAAGTTGCCGATCAGCCGAAGGGTGAATTTATGTTTGGCGGTTTTGACCTGAATGAGCAGGCTTTCATTAGTATCAGGGAGGCTAGAGGGCGTGGCGGGGGTCTCCCGGAAATTAACAGCAATTAACTACAAATCCGTCCAGTGGAAACTACGGTCTAGCTCTTTGTTGTATGAAAAAAATTTGTGGAAAGAATAGTTTAGAAGTCGAGTCTTAAACTACGCTTTATCTAATAGCCTCAGTTGTCGTCTTCTGTATAAAAAGAGGACATATAAGCTTTAACTGTGACAAAACGTGTCAATATGTTATAATGGTCCTTTGATAGAGTGTGTAACTGATAGAGTTGCTCAAAAGCAAAATCCACCTCTATCAGCCTAGGCTGGGGAAGAATAGCCTCTTTCCAAGTGGAGAGCTTCGCCAGTGCTGACAAACGAGGATTTTGGTGGCTGTAGTAGACGGCTCGTATGTCGAGGATTATTACAAGGCTCCGAGATGTAGATTGACCACCAGGTGCCATGGATATATCATTGGTGACAAGAGCGATGAGGTATCCTAACACCTCATCGCGAGTTGAAATGGGAAATCCCAACTGAATTCAATACCATGGGAGGAATCTGCTTATACTGCAAAAAATGCAATATAAGTAGAACTAAAATTATGCATCATTTTACCGTAACAGCATGATGTAATTGGATTTAAGCGTTTGTTGTTTGAAATATCTAAAAGTCTTGTACTGCAAAAATTGTAGTATTTGTCAGATGACTTAGGCCGTCTAATACATGTTAGGCAACCTTAGAATTGAGCAAGTACAGGAGTTTCAGAAATGATCAATTTCTCAGAGTTACCCTCTGATGGGATAAGCTTTGAGCAACTAATCAGAGAGATTCTTATCCGAAGCAGCTTTGAAGTTCATTGGACTGGCGTTGGACCTGATGGTGGGCGTGATCTAGTTGTTACGGAAACGGCTAACGGCCAATTGGCACCATTCAAAAGAAAGTGGCTTGTAAGCTGTAAGCACTATGCCAACTCCGGTAGATCCGTATGCCTAGACGACATTACCGATATTACTGATGTTTGTGAAGCGGCTGGCGCAACAGGGTTTCTCTTGGCTTGCTCCACTCAGCCATCTTCATCTGTAGTTAAGAGGTTTGAAGAAATAGAAAGCAGAGGTAGGATAGTCATAAGATACTGGGACAGTGTTGAGATAGAGAGGCGTCTCAATACACCAGCAACGTTACCTTTGATTCATCTATTCTTCCCAGAAACTGCAAAGAGAGTTGGTTGGAAGGTTTACAACACGGATTCTCCGTCTTTTTGGGCTGCTAACTACCAGGATTATTTCATCTATCTTAGTTCTAGAACGGCTAATTCATTTCCTGATTTGAAGGACGTAGAAGAAATTATCAGAAAACTGGAGAGTATACAACTGCCAGAAGGAACTGAATGGAATAGACATTTCATACGCCCCAGGGCAGTATACTTCGATAATAAGCATGAGCAATTCACTGTTTTCGCAGATTATCTATATCCAGAAGACGATAAGAAGTCTGTAGTATCGCCACGACAAGTTGACAAGTTTCTTCAAGATGGAATGGGTTTGTATTTAGATGACGAGGCAATGTGGTATATAACTCACTGGGATATAAGGTATGTATCCTGTTTGCAGATAAGCGATCATTTCCATTTGGACCACAAGGATTATTACGAACCGTTCATTGACCGCTTCAAAATTGGATCTGCTCGTGGTAAGTATATCGGCGAGATGTACTGATAATGTTGAGTTGTCTAACAACTCGCTATAGCCGACCCTTACTCCGCTACGCTCCGTAAAGGGCGGCTGAGCTCGGGCGTTAGGCGTATGATATTAATTCCCTAATTTTAACTGAAACACACAACTTTGCAAGGAGCGTATATATGAAAGTGATCTTCAACTCAGATGTGCTTTATCATACGTACCTCATTACGGACGGCCTTTCAACTACGTTAGGTATGCTCCTTAAGGAATGTGCTACTCGCAAACATACTATAGTATTACCGCTTACAGCGAAGCTAGAATTCGACAGGAAACAGGCGGAGTTTCTTGACAAAGCAACTCGTGAGTTGAAGGCTGCATACAGTACTCTGGAGAAATTGAAAATAAATTTTGAGAAAGCTGATCCCACGAAAGTGCTCAAAGCTCCCAATCTTGTTCAATTGATTCAAGGTTTTGGAATCGAGGTAATTGTAGAGGAACCTACAATTGATGATTATAGTGAGGCCCACAAGCGTGCATGTCTCCATGAACTTCCACATCCACCTAGCAGCAAGTCAGATGAAATGCGCGATCTTGTTATATGGATAATTGCATTACGTATAGCTTCTGAAGAAGGAGGTGCCCTGTTGATAAGCCGTGACGAAGTTCATACACATGCACGTGGTGACAGTGAGGCAATACACGCAGGCTTGGTAAGAGTTAAGAGCGCTGAAGAGACCCTTGAGTATTTTGAGGTTCTGACACCTGCAGGTCAGCTAATAGAGCGTATGCTAATGTCCGTTTGGAAAGAACTACTGGCAGCAGGGCTGTCTCTCCCTGCCCAACCGTCAATAGCGGGAGTGAAGGACGCTCGATTTGTCCAAGGCACGAGAGGGCCTTCTCATGCATCCTGCGAATTGAAGACTAGAGCGGAAGACGGTGACGCCCTGCGAGCCTCTGTGGTAATTCATGTAAAAGATGGCTATGTCATTAAAGTAACTCTGGATGAGATTACACATGGCGATATCTCATTCAGTAGTCCCATTCAGATCCAGCCTAATGTAGCCTACAATGCTGAGCAAGATGATTATGGTGAACGTTTGGATGCACTTAAATCAATTTTGGAGGGATAGGCATGAACCTTAATATGGGGAGTGAAACATTTGTCGACGTTGAAATTCCACTGTTGTGGGGAAAAAAAGCAATAGTGCAGGACAAACAAGACCGCATTTCTGTTATTGATCTGAGTGGTAGTGAAACCAAGTTAGAAATCGTAGGCGATAAGCCAGCGCCAGGAGTGGAGTACAAGCTGAATATAGAAAGCTTCAGTATTCTTGAAGGTGATAAAGAACTCTATTCATATGATCCAGAGAAAAAAACACTTACAGGCATAGCATTAAATCTCCCTGATTGTCAGATAAGTCCTTTAGAGATTAGGGTTGGGACAAATACCTTCTCTGACAATATGGTGGTCGGTTTTGGCGTTGGCATAGTAGTAACTGAAGATGGTATTGGGATAGGTGCTCCACTGCCTCCAAACCTTGCTAAATTTGTTGTTAAGTAAGTTTAAGAGCAAAAAGGCTTGCCTAACCAACGCATGCACACGGACGCTCGTAAACTCGCGCCGGTGATGCAAATCGTTAGGCTGCATTCAAAACCGAGGTATTGTGGGGCAGCTGATGGAAGCAAATGAACAGCAAGCTCTATATACGGGACGGGCAGGCGAGTACCTTGTTGCCGCTCAGCTCCTACGCTTGGGTTGGAACGCTAGCATCGTTCCGGTCGATACCGGCGTAGACATTCTCGCGCATCGGACCGGCATGTCCGGAGAACCTGAGTTACTCCAATGCCAAGTCAAGACAACGCAACGTAACACGTACAGCGTGTCGATGCCAAGCGCGAATCTCAAGCAAATGTGGCGGGAGGCTGTAAACCTTATCGTTGTGTTCTGGAAAGTTCCTAATGCAGCGGATGCCCTCGTTGTTCCACCTCGCCTGATCGGTATGCTTACATCTGGTGGATACAAAAGCCCTGAAGCTCCGTTCGATGTTCGAGGTGAGACCGTTAGTCTCAAGTTCTTTCATCATGAGGGGCGGTTCTTCATCCGAAATCGTTCCAATGACATTACGCCAATGCTCAATCGATACGATCTCGTTGAGCCGACAGATATTGACACCGGCACGTTGCCGGAATACGCGTTGTGGTCAAACGATGAGAAGACGCTCGTTCGATTCGATTTCGAAGACTGGAATGCAGTCTAACAACTCACTGCAGCGGACCTAAACTCGCCGCCTAACAGTGTCTCGTTTAGGCCGCTGATTTCCAACGTTATACCACAATAATTTTATTAAACGATATTTATTTAAAAAAATGCTCACGAAATGAATGAAGATAGCAATATAATTTGGCGATATATCGACTTTACTGAATTTGTGTCTTTATTAGATAGGTCAGCACTTTTTTTTGCCAGAGCGGATAAATTTAAAGACCAATTTGAAGGATCATGGACTAAAAAGAATTTTGAAAGAATGACTACAGCATTAAAGGACGTTGATGTACTTGGAGCAAATCATATAAGAGAATTCTTCAAAAAATTAAGAGAGTGCACATATATAAACTGCTGGCATTTAAGTGCAGAAGAATCTGCAGCATTGTGGAAATTATATTTAAAATCTGATGAGGGAATTGCAATTCGATCTACTCTTTTTCACCTAAATTCAGAGCTAAAGCGAAATTACAAAAAGAATGATTTATATATCTCGAAAGTAAAATATATTAATTACAAAACATATAATATGCGCGAAGGTGATATTCTGGCCCCCTTCATCCACAAAAGAACGAGTTTCATACATGAAAAGGAAGTCAGAGCAATAATACAACAGTTGCCTATTAAAGATGGAACTATTGACTGGAATTTAAAACCTCCTGAAGATGGAATATATATTAATGTAGATCCAAATGTTATTATAGATATGGTTTATGTTTCACCCGATGCACAACAATGGTTTAAAGACTTAGTGGAATCTATTTTAAAAAAATATGGTCTTAGTAAGGTTGTAAAGCGATCAAGTCTTTCTGATGATCCTATTTTTTAAAATGTTTAATCGTATAACCAGCTCTTTCAGCCGTCAGCTAACCGCTGCGGCTGAAGAGCTTCGTTATGTGTTAATGGCAAACTCCTATGGCTGGAAAAAGAAAGCCCAAAATATTTTTGATCAAGCACAAGAAAACCAAGGTTCAACAGCTTGAATTTGATCGTTTATCTGTGTCTTTAAGACATCTACCAGAAAGTCTTTCCCGCATTACAATAACCTGTCCCTTTTGCAGAACTGTATTTGGGCCTGATTGGTTTAAAAAACATGAGCTGTCGATGGCCCCAGTCAAACCGAAATTTGAAAGAAAAGGAGTTGAATACACAGGCCCAAAAAGGTGGATTTTACCTCAAGCTCCACAAAAGTGTCCTAAATGTGGAGCCAACGTAATGATAGACTTGCCTGTTAATAAGATGAGGACCAAAGGCTCTCTTTTTGGGGATGATGCAGAAAGAAACTATCAGAACAAAAAAGTATCTATCTATTCTCTTATCGGCACCGATCAAAGCTTGCTACCTGAATTTGAAAATAAAATCAAAGGTGTAAAGCAAAAACTATTTCCTTCAATCCCCCCTAATAGCTGGAAGATTCACATGAAAGATATGTGGGCGGGTAGTAGCAGGAAAAAGCATCCAGTTTACAAGAACTTGAGTTTTGACGATGTGATTAGCTTTGTTAATGAACTTCTTGTGTTGATTAGGAAAAGCAATCTTTTTATCTACAATATTGCCTCAACAACTGTTCAAAATAATACAGCAAATAGGAAGATCCAAAACGAACTGAGAAACGAAGCATATATATTGCTTGTTTTGAATGCGATAGATGAATGGACAACGAAAAATGCTCAGCCGAACACACTTTTTGATTCAGAAAAAAACTCGCAGGCAAATGTAATAATACACGGTTGGGCAAGAGATACTTTTAAGGGCAGCCAGTATTCACTACTGTATGGGTTTCTATCAAAAGGCATTGAAATACCTGAACCGATTTTCGTTCCTCCAGCCTCATCCCCAGGTTTAGAAGTAGCTGATTTTGTGAGTTTTGCTATTGCCAGATATTATCTCAGAATGTGGCAAAGAAAAGAAATTAAGATAAACCCTAAAGATATGGGGCTTGTAACCTATCTTGGCTACGATGACAATGGTGATCTCGTATGCAGGAGGCAGGAAGGTTATCCATGGGATCAATTTGTTCACTGAATATCACACATAACACAGGTAGTGCACCGGATAGCGAAAACCTGGCGGTTTTGCTGCCGGTGACCGCCCTCGTAAGACGAAATTCCAACCTACCTTCAAAGAAGCCAAAATACTTATAGGTTGTTATTTATCTAATAGTATTAAAAAGGGCACGATTATCTATGGGAAAAACGAGTTTTGATAAGATAGTAGACCTTGGAGGGTACAAATTCGAAGGCCACTTCAAATTTAATGGCAAGAGTATAGACTCCTAGGGTAAAAACTGTGGCACATCTTGTCCTTTAGAAGTAGTTTAATCATTCCGTTTCGAAATTCGACTTAATTTTTTGTTAATTCTCTCATTTGTCGTCTTCTATGTAATTCTACGACATTGGCTATTTTGCCCTGAACTAAAATCCTTATTTTATCAATATCTTAGGTTGTCAATTGACGACATTTTGTCGGGTTTTCTGATTCATGTTGACAAGTCTTTCCAGAAAGACCCCCTAGAATTAGGAAAAACCATGAGCTACCCAATACATTTGTATAAAATTGCGAGCTCATCTAATCTCCTAAGCTAGCCTTTTTTGTTTTCTGCATCTCCTCCCTTTTTAAAAGTCATGAGGAATATTTTTGTTCTTTGCCTGGAGTTTGGCGAGGTTCTATCTAAAATCTTAAGCTTTGTGATGTAGAATGTTGCTTTCCACCTTGTTATTTTCTTAATTCGTCATGAGTTCGCAACCTTGGGGAAGTGACGTGAAATCTTGAGGAATTTTCGAGTTTTTCACGGCTTGACATTTAAAGATAACATGTGTAACCAGGGGGAAGCACTGAGATCAGAGGTGTGTAGCAAAATAAACATGTCTATTTTTCTGAACTATCATTGTGATTCTCATTATGAAACTCACGACTAAATCTTATCTGTGGGTCTTTCCTTATTTCAAACTATTTGATCCGATAGCTTAAATTAACAGAATTACTTTGGAAAAAGCTAAAGATGATCCCAGCTATAAAAACCTTATCACAAGTCTAATCAACCAATCTTACACTATCCTAAAAATTCTCTTGCCAGAATAAAATTTCCTGTGAAAAAGACTTTTTTTCTCCCTAAGGGACGCTCCCTAAGGCAAATAATGTTTTCTCCTTAAGGGAAGCTGCCTAAGGGAACCCTAAGGCATGGAGCATTAGGCTCTAAGGGACCCTAAGGCAGAAGGCATCCCTAAGGGGCCCTAAGGCATAAGGGAGCCTAAGGCATAAGGATAATCATTATGGCTACCATTATAAAAATTGTAAAATGTCCCCTATGTGGATGGCATTGGACACTTGAGTCTAAGGGGAGTAAGCGTTTACAACGGGGAGAAAGTGCGGATCTGCCTAAAGGGAAAGTTCAATTTTAATCAATTTGACCCTAAGGAAGAAAAGTTTATCTCCATAAGGGAGTGTCAAGGTCGTGGTAGAGGGCTACCAGAAATAAACATGTTAAAATTATCAGAAGCTATGAAAAATGATGAATATAAGGAATTGATAGCTTCCCTTAGAAATCAATGTTATTCTATCCTTAAAATTCCCTTGCCTGAATAAATCTTTCCCGGGAAATTTCTTTTCTTAAAATCTTGCCAGCAATTAGCTTTGTTATATTAGCTTATTTAACCTAATAGGTTAAGTTAACATATATTAACATATTTTTTTATTTTATGGTGATACTAAAAAAGGCTAAATGGAACTTTTTATAAATTTTAGAGTCTAATATATAAGGACACAAAAAATATCGATTTTTGACAAAGCTTACTATAAAAGTCAAGTGTACGTCTGAAAATTGAAAATTTGGCATATCTTGGCTAAAGATAAGAGTTTCCTCTTTTGAAAGAACGAAACTAAACAAATTGTTCTTTGCAAATCTATTTAAG
>Ga0307430_1000211_pt1 | contig 56246 bp, 51 predicted proteins | sample SalMarWE160130MG_FD_202159 | JGI IMG/M metagenome (GOLD analysis project Ga0307430, IMG submission 202159) | Salt marsh sediment microbial communities from the Plum Island Ecosystem LTER, Massachusetts, United States - WE1603-130 | ecosystem: Environmental > Aquatic > Marine > Intertidal zone >... | reverse complement strand
GTGGATGTGGACCAAAGGGTGGCTCCATTTTCGATTGCCACATCGCGACTCAAAAGCACGAGGTGGTCTCAGTTTCGATTGCCAAATGGGTTCATTTTAGATTGCCAAAAACAGCCAACTCGATATTGTGGGTTTTCGTTGCGCCTTGGATAAACTCGGCAGTCGTCGTCTTTTCAGCGGCATCTTCTGTAGCTTGTATACTCTGCTGTGTGCCGGCAACATCCGTAGCTAATGCGTCGATTGCGGCTTGGGTTTCTGCTTCGCTGGTCGCAACCTCCGACTTTGATGGTCCACAACCCGTAAGTCCTATTCCAATTAATACAAAAAATACGATCCACCTGGTGGCTTTCATTTGACTTTCTCCTCCCTTATCATTTTTCTATTAGATCATTGAGAACAAAACGATTGACTGACCCAACCGGATTGGTGAACAAACATCCGTTTATAAAGATCATGTAAAAAAATTATTTGTCACTTCCAGAGCAGGATTTACCTACGGACAATAACAGATATTGATGCCTTCATCACTGTTGTACCCACAGTATCCATTGCAAAACGAACAATCTTGATACAGCACTTTTCCGTTCTCGCACCAAATAACCATGCCTGAAAAGCAAACACCCTTTTCGTCAAGACCCTTGCAATCATTATCTAAAAAATAACCAACTCGAGTTTGCGGCCTGGGTGGGGATTCCGCGCTGAAGCTGATTACCAGCTTTACTTGCATCTCCTCGAGATCCAGCAATGCGCCCCCACGAGGTGATTGCTCGATGACTTCCCACGTCGGTGTATCTTTTTGAACCACCGCAACATAATACCAGGGCAAGCCCAATTCCTTTAAAAGCGCCGTTGCTTCTGCGTAGGTCATTCCAACCACATCCGGAACATAAGCACTTCCTTCCGGTGGCGTCGGCGTTATCGTGGGCAGTGGCGTTTCCGATGGAGTGGGCGAGTTTGTTGATGTCGGGGTAATCGTAGGTGTGAATGTATTCGTGGGTGTATCCGATGGACCGGCGAGCTTTGTTGCCGTCATCGATAGGGCATAAAACGGGTCAGCCTGTTGTGTTTCCGCCATGGATGTTGCTTTTGCCTCTTCGGACTGGCCGCATGCACTCAAGCAACACAGTATCAATCCCACCATGATCATCTGTCTTCGCATGGTAATCCATCCTCCCTGGATATCTCACAGGCACAATGATTCATAAACACCATTCCAAGGTGTTCCACTCAAATAGAGAAATCCTGAACTTAAATTAAGATAAGAATAAATATTTCCCCGAGCGATATGTGAAGATAGTACACCACTAGAAATCTATAAGCAACAATTCATCGACAATCGAGCGGATTTGTCGACAGTCGACGCAAACAGCGAGTTTAATTCATGGATCGAATCCGAAGGGATGCAGGATCTGGGACAATCGTGAGGCCTATCCCAATCGGTTGTTCTTTTTTTGTAAAAATTCGGTGGGGATGAATGCGTCAAAAATTACAAGGGGGATTTCGCGACCAGGTTCACGCCATTCTTCATGAGCTGGAAAGCGACTTCACTCGTCGGGAGTTGCCTGGGTATGTAAAAAATACATAATATCACGCGTTTAAAGGCATGACACTTTCTCCATCATCACCCTAAAGAAATCGAAAAAACTAACAAGGAATTTGGTTAAGGTCGAAAAACTGAACGGGGAAATAATGCGGATACCTCTTACTCTTCACTCGTCGTCACATCACCATAGTCCAATACCTCGCGGGCCTTGGAACCCCCTTTTGCCGGTCCAATTATGCCGCGCTCCTCGAGTTGATCCACCAAGCGCGCCGAGCGGGTGTATCCTATGCGCAGTCGTCTCTGTAACAAGGAAATCGAAGCCCGACGCATCTCGCGCACGATAGCCACTGCTTCGTCATACAGCGGATCAAGATCCTCATCCGCTGATTGTTCCTCTTCCCACATGGGCACTTGTTTGAGCGGCACGCCTGAAGGAATGGTGTCGGCCGGTCCGATTGGTGAAGGTTGTGTCACATCCCCACCCAGAGATAAATTCTTCCAGTAACGGATGAGCCGCGACAATTCAACCTCCGAGACAAACGCCCCCTGCATGCGAATCGGAGCGACGGCATCCGGTGCCTGGAAGAGCATATCCCCTCGGCCAAGCAACCGCTCAGCCCCCGGTTGATCGAGAATCACGCGACTATCCACCGAAGAGGCCACGGCGAATGCGATTCGCGAAGGGAAATTCGCCTTAATCAACCCCGTGACCACATCCACCGAAGGGCGCTGTGTTGCAATGACCAGATGAATCCCTGTCGCACGTGCCAGCTGCGCCAGACGGGTGATCACACGCTCGGTCTCGTCCGGTGCCATGATCATCAAATCCGCCAGCTCGTCGATCACAACGACCAGATAGGGCAATTTCTTCCCTTGGATATCCTGCATACGCCGGTTGTAGTCGGCAATGTTCCGCGTGCCCTCTTTCGAGAAGCTCTGATAGCGAGAATCCATTTCTCTCGAAATCCATTGCAATGCAGGTACCACGCGCTCCAGGTCCACGATCACAGGCGCGAGCAAGTGGGGAATCCCATTGTAGAAGGTCAACTCCACTCGTTTCGGATCGACCATCAGAAACCGCAGTTGGTCCGGTGTATTCTGCAAGAGAAGGCATGTAATGATGGCATTGACGCACACCGACTTACCCGATCCCGTCGTGCCGGCGATGAGCAAATGCGGCATCCCGGTCAAATCGGCCACCACGGGATGACCGGAGACGTCTTTCCCCAGTCCCAGTCGCAAGCGTGACTTGATCTTATGGTATCGATCCGATTCCACGAGATCACGCAGCGCAACGAGTGTAACTTCCGTATTGGGAACCTCAATGCCGATGAACCCCTTGCCCGGCACAGGCGCCTCCACTCGAATCGATGGCGCCGCCAGCGCCAGCGCAAGGTCGTCTGCCAGTGCAGAAACCTTACTCACCTTTACCTTTGTGCGGCGACCGCCTCGCCCTTCGATGAAATCCGGCTCCACACCGAACTGCGTAATCGTGGGTCCACGATTGATCTCCACGACTCGCGCCGGCGCCCCGAAGGCATGAAGCGTTTCTTCGATCAAGCGTCCCCGCTCGCGATCGAAGGCCTCATCGGCTTTGCCTTCCGCTCCGACATCGAGGATCTCGGTAAGTTCGGGCAACGACCAGGCTTTCTCAGCCGGAGTCTCCTCCTGCTGGAATTCTTTCTGCGCGTGCGGCTGCGATTTTGGTCTTTCGCGCCGCACACTGACCGTCTCACGCATCGGTGGAGGCGCGCTGTCGACAACCGGTTGGTTGAGTACCGGTTCCGGTCGCGCCAAGATCTTTTCCTTCACGAGATCGGAGAGCCAACTCACGCCCTGCATGATTAAAGAAAACAATTCCGGAACCGAAAGGCCTGCCGTGAAAATCATTGCGATCAGAAACCACGCCACCAACGCCACGGCGGTGCCGGCGCCACCCAGTGCACCGATTAAAAGCGCCAGAAACGCAGCGCCAATCGCCCCACCACCTCGACCCAAGCGTGCTTCATCGATGCCCGTGTCAAAGTCCGTTATTCCCAACACAGCGTGGAGAAAAGTCAAGATCATCAAAAACAGCAGCACGAATCCGATCACGCGTTCCAATTCAAGCACGGGAAGTTGTTTACCGAACGTTCGCGCCACGAGCCATATGCCGCAGCCGAAACTGCCAAGCAGGGCAAGATACATCCCCCAGCCGAAGGTCCAACGCAGCACGTCAAGCCAGGCTGCAGTGAAAACTCCCCGGCTGCTGGAAAAGAGCGCGATCACCGTGATCACACTCAACACAACCAGCAGCAATCCGAGTAAATCGAGCTTGCGATCCCGGGAAAGAGTCCATCCGCTCAACAACGCGCCGCGCGACGATTGCCGACGTGAAGAACTGCTCCGAGAAGCGCTTTTACTGCTCGATTTTCGCTTACGCCGAGAAGATGTTCGTCTCTTTTTCGCCACCTGGAACTCCGCAAAACGGATTATAGCATGGCAGCGGCGACCTTCGCTTCCCCATGCTACAATTGCAGCTATGGAGTCTTCATCCGCCTTCGATTTACTGACAAACACGCATTTCTTGCGGCAGGTTTCGGAAGACGACTTGCGCGCAATCGCCGCCGGTCTCAAGCGGGAGGAATACCAGGCAGGTGAAGTGATCATCCACCAGGGCTCCCGGCCAAAAGCCATGTTTTTTATCGCACAGGGCGAAGTGGAAGTCGTTCGCAAACATCCCGAACGAGACGACGACATCCTTGCCAGATTGAAGCCAGGCGACACCTTTGGTGAAATCGAAATGATCTTTTCCCAGACTCGCATGGCAACGGTTCGTGCCCTGCAGAACACAACCGTCTACCGCTGGGAACGTCTACTGATGACCGATTTCATGAAACATCATCCCGAAGCCCTGTCGAGCCTGCGGTTTGCCGCTCAGAGCCGTCGCCTCGCCCGGAAAATTCGCTTCGATTGGCTGGCAGATGATGAGGTGATTTACGGCCTGGCACGCAAACACAACGTGCTGCTGTTCCAATCTTTGACGCTGCCCATGATTCTTCTGGTTACAGCGGCACTACTCATCATCTACGGACTCGTTATGGACCAGGCGACGATCTCCTGGGTGGGCACAGGCATGTTGGTCGCCGGCCTGGCACTCGCCGTCTGGCGATGGGTCGATTGGAGCAACGATTACTACATCGTTACCAATCGCAGGGCTGTCTGGTTGGAGAAAATCGTGGGGATCTACGACAGCCGCGTAGAAGCGCCCCTGCACATGCTGCTTTCCGTCAGCGTGAGCACAGAGATGGTTGGCCGTATGATGGATTACGGCGACGTAGTGATCCGTACATATACGGGTAAAGTCGTCTTTCGCAACGTGGAGAATCCCATCGCCATGGCCGCGATTATCGAAGAGCATTGGCAGCGTTTACGCGCCCAGCAGGAACAAACCGATCGAGAGAGTTTACGTGAAGCTGTTAAGCAGCGGCTCGCTCCGGAACCTGAGATGGAAGCGCAGTTATCCCCAGAAGAGGTAACGATACCTCTCCAAGAAGAACAACAAGAAAGGCCGGGCCTCTTCCGGTTTTTCTTCAAGGTACGATACGAGGAACAGGATGTCATCACCTACCGCAAACACTGGGCTGTTCTGCTGCGTGAGATTGCCGCGCCCTCCCTACTCATCCTACTCACACTGGGTCTAACCATCGCCGGATGGGCCGGCCGGATCGAATGGATGCCAATTTCGACGCTTATCCCACTTGCCGTCACAGTACTGATCGCATTGGGTTTATGGTGGCTGTATCGCTACGTGGATTGGTCCAACGATATCTATCAAATCACAGCCGACCAAATCGTTGATATCTATAAAAAGCCGTTATCACGCGAAGTACGCAAAGTTGCACCGCTTGAAAACGTGCTCAGCACCGAGGTTGACCGCAAGGGTATTCTCGGCTATTTCATGAACTATGGTGACGTGATCACCAACATCGGCACCGCGATGTTCACATTCGAAGGTGTGTTTGATCCTGCCAGCGTGCAGCAGGATATCGTACATGCGCAGGAGGCTTTACTCCAGAGCAAACGGGAACTGGAACGCAAACAGCGGCAGGATGAGATGGTAGAATTATTGGACATCTATCATGAAGAATATTCCAACGTGAAGAAACCGTTGCAATCCGAAGAAGATTAAGACCATGCCCATCCGTGAGATCGTTACCCCACCAAACCCAACGCTGCGCCAGCGCGCCAAGAAGGTGCGTAACCTAACGCCAACCATCGAGACGCTGATCGATGACATGATCGAAACCATGCGCACCGCCAGAGGTGTCGGATTGGCCGCGCCGCAGGTGGATGTTGGCCATCGCGTGATCGTTATCGAGTACGGCGAAGGCCTGGAAGATTCCGAAGTAGAAAACAAACCCTCGAAACTGTATGCCGTTGTGAACCCGGAAATTGTGCGCCATTCGAAGGACACAGTTTTAAGCAACGAGGCCTGTTTATCACTCCCCGGCTATTATGGTGAGGTCGTACGTTACGAGACGGTCACGGTGAAAGGCCTCGATCGGCAGGGAAAACCATTTCGCTTGAAACCCAAGGGATGGTTGGCGAGAATATTCCAACACGAAATCGATCACCTCGATGGTGTCCTCTATATCGATCGTGCCAACGAAGTCTGGAAGATCGAAGAAGCCCAGATCGAAGTGCCTCCGGGTGTGTGATAAGCGGTGTGGACAGGTAGTGGTCCGCACCATCATCCACGACGGATAATGAGGTACACCATCCTGTGCTACAATCCATGCGCCGATGCAGCTGAATCACTTATCGCTGACTCATTTTCGCAACTTCACTCGTCTCGATTTCGCCCTGTCCGATGGCGTTACCATCCTTGTGGGCGCCAACGCACAAGGAAAGACGAGTCTGCTGGACGCCATCCACTACCTGACATCGGCACAATCCCCACACACGAGCAACGATCGTCACCTGATCCATTTCGACGCCCTTCAAGATTCACCGCCTTTCGCCCGCATCGTCGCCGAAATCCAACGGAACAGAATCGCAGATGCCACCAGCGAAAGCGAAGGCAACGACCATAAGCCCAAACCGTTTCGCATCGAAATCCGCTTGATCCTCAACAGCGTCGGCCCGAATAACGGCAAACGTCTACGCAGAGAAATTCTAATCAACGGGGTAAAACGCAAGCTGCGCGAGCTGGCCGGGGTTTTCAATGCAGTCATGTTCCTACCCAAGGATATGCGCGTCGTTGAGGGCTCTCCATCTGACCGGCGTTACTTTCTCGACAATGCACTCTGCCAATCCAACGCCCAATACGCTCATGCCCTATCGGAATACAGCGCTGTTCTCTCGCAACGTAATGCGCTTCTCAAACAGCTTCAAGAACGAACACCCGGCAAGGATGAAATCACATACTGGGATGAAAAACTATGCGAGCATGCGGCCACGCTGATCGCAATCCGTATTCACGCACTTCAAGAAATCAATGAAAGGGCACAGCCGATCCATCACGACCTCACCCGAGGTAAGGAAAACCTGCAACTGGAATATCTCCCCTCTTTTATACTCACACCGCAAGCTGAAACTGCGGAGGGTGAAGGCAAAGTGGGTGCTTTTGCAGATATTCAAATCAACGCAAATGAAATCCGATCCACGATGATGACCACGCTTCAACGAAAACGAGCCGAAGAGATCGCTCGTGGTACCACCACGGTGGGACCCCATCGAGACGACATCCGCTTCCTGGCCAACGACATCGATCTTCGATTTTACGGTTCGCGGGGACAGAATCGCACGGCCATGCTGGCAACCCAGTTGGCGGAGGTAGATTGGTTGCGGCAAATGACGGGAGAATACCCTGTTTTGCTTTTAGATGAAGTGATGGCGGAGCTGGATCCCATGCGTCGAGAAGATCTCCTCAAGCGTTTGAGCACGGCGCATCAAGCCATTCTCACCGCAGCAGATCTAAACATGTTTAGCGAAGAATTTCGGCACCAGGCTGTTCTCTACCAAATCGTAAACGGAATCATCTCCCCCTATCAAGAAAGCTGAGATACAGATCGATAGCCTACCCGTTACCCCAGCGGACGTTTCGTTGGAATTCCTACTCTACGCGGGTATTTGATGGGTGTCGCTGCGTACTTTTGGACGACGATTAGATATCTCGATTCAACGACGCGTGGTAGTTCAACAGGAATGATCTGTTCGAGCTTTCCGCCCAAAATGCGGAGCGCCTCCTCCGCAGCATGCGCTTCTGCAGGCCCGGTCTCACCCTTCTGGATCACAGCTACTCCACCAACGCGAAGCAAGGGGAGCATGTATTCCACCAAAACCGGCATCGCGGCTACTGCGCGGGCCAGCGCCCAATCGTACAACTGGCGATACTCTTCTTTGTGTCCAACATTCTCCACACGATCATGGATCAGTTCGACACCGGTCAGATCGAGTGTTTCAATCACATGCCGACAGAATTCAACTTTCTTGCCAATCGATTCGACCAAGGTCAATTTCATCTGGGGATAGAGGATCTTGAGGGGCAAACCCGGAAAACCCGCTCCTGTTCCTACATCAACAACACGGGCCAAATTGGGAGCGCCCATCACCTGAAGACATGTCATCGAATCCAAAAAATGCTTGGTCTCGATGTTGACGGGATCGGTAATGGCCGTCAAATTAAACCGTTCATTCCAGGAAATCAACGCTTCGGAATAACGTTCAAATGCCGATTGCTGCTCCGCTGTCAGTTCAATCCGCAGCAGCGTACAGGCTGACATACGTAACCCCGCGTAGCCACTCACGAGTTCTGCAGCACTCCTTGCATGAGGTGTACCTTCGGACGAAGTTCGCCGACGATTTGACCGCTATTATTCCTGACCACCGCAGTATCCTGGACCAATTCCGTATACGCCGCTGGGGTAAGCACATTCAACATACGCAGTACGGTCAAGCTTACCAGGGATCGCGCACGCCGCGCATAATCCCCATCCGCGATCTTGATCGCCACACCTAAGCCGGGAGAATCTTGCCCCAAACATCCCGGGCGAATTCCGATCGCCTGAAATCCTTCCGCGCCCGATTTGCTCACCACGCGCCCCTCTGTAGCGCGCATAACGCGCGTGTCGAAGCGATTGGAGCCTGCCACCAGATGGGGATATGTCGTCATCGCCCCGACCACGGATTCACATGCCTGTGTTCTACCAGAAGAAAAACCTCTTGGATCCACCAGGTGAGCGAAAGCTGTTGATGCAGCGTACAGCGAAACCCCAAAGGTGGGCACCGTACAACCATCGACACCAATCTTGATTTCCGCTGCTTCGAGCCCACTCATTTCCGCGATGATCCCCCGAATATGCTTCTGCACCACGTGTTCGGGTTGCTCGTAATCCGCGATCGGTTCTTGAAGCATAAGCGCCGACGCCAGCATACCTGCATGTTTTCCAGAGCAGTTATTTCGAAGCGGAGACAATTCCTGACCCTCGAGCCGCAAGCGCCGCGCCGTTTCTCGATCGAAGGGGGGATGAACCCCGCAGTGCAGGTCTTTCTCCTGCAAACCGATACGATCCAGCAGAGACTCAACCACCTCCACATGCTCATCGGTTCCATCGTGGGAAGCACAGATGATGGCGAGGTGCTTGGCAGAAAGGTTGAATTGTGTTTGTGCGCCTGATTCGATCAACATCAACGCCTGGAGCGGCTTCGCTGAGGAACGCAAGAGAGTCACGACACCCGGATCCCCACACCAGGCCACCAATGTACCGGAAGAATCCGAAACCGCAGCGGCACCGTGATGCACGGATTCCACAACCTCACCTCGAGTGACCTCCAGAACCGTTGCATACTCCATTGAAAAACGACCCCTTGCTAGCTTCGTCTGAATTGGGATACACGAAACCTTTTTGGATTTCTTAGGTTTCGGTTGAATACAGATGGGAATGAAGATTGATCATGCTTGCTTTTAATCTCAGCATACAAATATCGATCCGTGAAGATGGGACCTTTTTATAGCTCGACATCAGTTCTTTTGCATAGCCATCCGCGAGCTCTGGTGAGGTATCTTGCTTGGCAAAATCCTGGATGCGATTCGGTATGCGCCGCAAGAAGCGCGCCATTGTATTGATATCGTTTCGTTTAACCAATCCATCCCGCCCGGAGATGATCTTGAAAGAAGCAAACCGTGTGTCCCGCAAATCATCAAGGCTTTCCAACCATTGATCGATATCCGCGTTCCCAAAGTAAGGGGGTTCATTGATCGTTACGGCATCTCCGATAAAAACCACCTTCGCGTTGGGTAGGACCATCCATATCGCGCCCGATGTTGGTCCGGGACGATGGAGAAAATGGAATTCGCGTTCTCCAAGATGTATGTGCATCTCATCTGAAAAGGTTAATTGTGGGACTGCTCTACGCACACCGGTGATTCGTTTCAATCGATCTGCATCTGCGCCGATCGGATTCGCTCTGCCCTTGAAGCTGTCCGACCAGCCGCTCATGACAATACGTGTCTGGTCATGTCCGATTGTCGGAAGATTGAGCACTCTCGCTCCCAACACGCGATCGATATGAGAATCCATTAGAACCAGGTATCGAACACGACCGAGATCGGTGAGGGTACCGATCCAGGTGCGAGTGTCATCCACTCGTAAGGGACTATCTACCGCGATTACACCCTCCTGGGTAACAACCGAACCAAGCATGACAGCAGGGTATTCATCCTCGATGAAAATACCGGAAGCGATCTTTCGCATACCGTTCTCCAAGACTCAAATTTAACATTCTTATTATAATGGAAGGGTGAAAAGAAAAGTGGAACCTTCGCCCTCGGAACTCTCCACCCAGATTTTCCCAGCGTGGGCCTCCACAGCGAGGCGACAGAAAGCAAGACCAAGCCCCCTGCCCTTCGGTCTTCCTTCTCGGTGGATGCGTGCATACTTTTCGAAGATACGTTTCTGATCTGCCGGGGGGATTCCGCTGCCGCTATCCTTTACACCGATGACAATTTGCTTTTTCTCTTTTTTTGCAAAAATTCGGATATTCCCGGCTGTACGCGTATATTTAATGGCATTCTCCAACAAGTTCGTTAATACTCTCAAGATCAAATCGAAATCGATATCGGCCTCAGGTAATTGCGGCTTGATATTAACTTCCAGCGTATGCTCTTTAGCTTCGGCTATTGGTCGGACCTCTTCGACCGCATCTTTGATTAAATCCGAGATCGAGGTTTTCTGTTTATCAATGACAGCATCCCCCGCTTCGAGACGATCGAGATCGAGCAAGGATTCGATCAAGCGCGAGGCGCGCCGACTTGATCGTTGGGCAATGGAGAGCACGGATTGAAAAGCCTCGTCTTCGTTCATTATCGACGATGTCTCCAAAACTTCGAGACTCGAAATAATGTTACCGATCGGCGCACGTAAGTCATGGAATATCATCGAGGTAAGATCAGAACGCAGCTGATCCAACTCAATACGCTCCGATACATCCCGCAGAATCCATTGAAATAATGGCTCCTTATCGATGTCGATGCGTTTGACATGAATTTCAATGGGTAAAATCCGATCATCGCCCTGCACCGACGGGGTATCCGATGCAAACGTCGCGCCAGGTTGAAGCTTTGCCAATTCTTTTTCAACTTGCTCCGCGTTGGGAATGTCCAAATCGAAAACCGATTTTTCCCGAAGTTCTTCCCGCGAGTAGCCGAGGAAACGTTCTGCGTGACGGTTTGCATCTTTGATGGAATCATTCAAATCGGTGATTAGCAGAGGATCGATACTGTCCTCAAATAAACTCGCGTAACGCTGTTGGGCGGATTGTGTCTCTGTGAAAAGTCGGGCGCGAATAATTGCCGAACCTGCCAGGTAAGCTATGCCCATGAGAAGATCAATTTGTTCCTCGCGAAAGAAATCTCCTCGAGGATTAATCGCTTCCAGCACGCCGATCGTTTTGGATTCGGCCAGAATCGGAGCGGCGGCAATCACACGCGTTGTAAAACCTGTTTGTTTGTCGATTTCTGGATAGAAGCGCGAATCCTCTTTCACATCTTGAATCACGATCGGCTCATTATTTTCCACCACCCAACCTGCAATTCCCTGGCCGCGCTTTAATTGCAGGCCGACCAACTGATCGGATGCCTTTCCGCTGACGAATTTAAACTCGAGAATGCTTCTGGTTTCGTCAAGCAAAGCGATCGAAGCCGCCTCTGCATCCAGACTTGATAAGGTTCGCTGCAGAATACGTTCGATCACTTCATCTAGATTCAAACTTACGGTCACTTCCCGGGCAGTGTGCGCCAGTGCAGAAAGCGCTTGCACTCTGCGTTGACTTTCCGTGAACAGCTGCGTATTTGCTACCGCCGTTGCTGCCTGTTCCGCAAAAGCTGTAACGACTTCCACCTCTGCAGGGCTGAACACACCTGTAGCGTGACTATCGACATTGATTACGCCCACTGCGCGATCACGCACTATCAGCGGGGCACCTATCCAACCCCGGATCATTTTTGACTCAGGATGGTCGTCCCAGTTTATCCAACGTGCGTCCAATTGGACATCTTCCACATAGAGTGGTCCGACCATTTTCAACACTGCTCCGCATAAGCTTTCTGCTGCAATGGGCAGCTTCAGACCCAGAATGGATTTTTCATTTGCAAATCCTCGAGTAGCGACGATTTGTAAATTATCCCCTTCAACGACGAAGATACTGGCGCTGTCGTAGGCAATCAAGCGTTCGAGTTGATCGAGTATCTGAGAAAAAACTTGTGTGGGATCAAGTGTAGAATTGATCGTGCGCGATATCTCTTGAAGCGTCGATGCGAAGCGACGTCGCTCTTGCTCTGCGGCGAATAGACGGGCATTCTCAACCGCCACGCTGGCTTGATCTGCTATGGCTTGCAGCAAGGTCAAATCATCCTCGCTGAAATAGCCAGCCTGGGAGTGAACCATCGTTATTACGCCCACCACACGATCACGCACAATCAAGGGGGCACTGATCGCCGAGCGGCTCTCTTCATCCGCCTCAGCAGCGGTTTGCTGCAGCCAACGCTCGTCATCGAGGGTGCTTGAAACGAAAGCCGGCTTTCGATTCTCGAACACCCAACCGGCTAAACCTCGATCGAAAGGATCTTCAAGTTGTTCCGTTGAATGATCGATGACCTTTCCGTCGTAGAAGACTGCGCCTTCCGTCAAGCGACCACCTTCATCTAGCACGATGATACTGCCGCTGACTGCAGCCACCTTTTCGATCGTTAATTTCAAAATGCGCTGCAAAAGCTCATCGAGGTCCAGTTCCGATGTCAATTCGCGACTAATGGAATATAAAAGCTCGAGAGAGGCTCGTGCTCGCTCTGTTGCAGGTAATTTTACTGTCATTCAGGCCACTTCAACCCTTCGGCAGCGGTTTCGGACGTTACCATTCTATACGCAGTCGATTGCGTATACACCGTCGAGAAGGATTTGTGTACTTCTGCGAGTATAGCATAGGGATATATGCGGGCAAATAAAAAAACCCCCATTCCTATAGTAAAAAAGGCATAATAAACAGGAGCTAAGGGGGTAATCGCAACCGAATTTCCACTAATTTTCTAGGTATTCCTAAAAACCCTAAAATATCTATTCGAAGTGAATCAGTTCAAAGCCAAAGCAGTCTGCCGGAAGTTGGAAAACAATGGGTGTCATTCCCGTCTGCGCTCACGTTTGCTTTTCAGCTCCTCTCGGAACACGAAGGACAATATCAGGTTGACGATACTGACGACGAACGCACCGAGAAACGCAGCCCACACCGAGTCGATGCTGTACCCAAAACCCGGTGTGAAGGCATTGCCGATCCACCCTGTGAGCCAGAATAAAAAGGTATTGATGATGAAGACGAACAACCCCATCGTCAGTACGATCAACGAGCAACTCAGCAATTTCAACATTGGGCTTAATACGTTGTGTACCAAAGTGAAGACAAGTGCCATTCCCAGGATTGCCAAACCGGTTGTATTCTCGGCATGGATACCTGGAATCCATCCACTACCTACCGTCACGTAGAGTGCGGCCATATTGATAACCCACCGTAGTGCAAAACGATTCATCCTTTCCTCCTCTACTTCAAACCCTCCGGGCGCTCCGACTGCGACAGCATGTTCCCCGTCGGCCGCACGGCGTTATCTGGGAATTCACTCAATAAACAATTCAACGCGCTGCCCATCTTCCTCGTCTACGATATCCACGACCTTACCCGTCAGGCCTTGATTCAAGGCATCGATCATCTCCTCCATGGCAACTTCTTGCTCGATGGAGGGCACGAAGCGCGCGCCCATCCTCAAGCCCACATTTACCAGATGAATCGGTAGGTTCACCTTGACGGATTCTTTGCCAGTTTTCAAATCAGTAACTCGAACGCGCAACCAGCGCGCCTCACCGGCCTGGATCGTCTGCTGCAGTTTTTGTTTTGCCAACGCAGAAAGCAGGCGCGCGCCCTCATCCGCGGAGATTTTCCCATCTTCAACCATCTTCAAGATTTTCATGCGTTCATCTGTCGTAGCCATAATACACTCCTTACATGCATATCAACGGACCCATCAAATTTCCAATTCGCGACTATATTGCACGATAACCAATCATATTCACTGAAAACTCAACCCATGTTGACTTCGATGTGCTCTCCGCTATCGCCATCCGTGATATCAACATAGATCGGAGGGCCTTGTGCCAGATTGCTTTCCAATTCATCCAGCGCTAGCAGGATTTCATCGACATCGGTTCGATCGAGATGAGGCGCATAGTGACCAAAATTTTTCAATCCCCATGTCGCCATACGGATCGGGATCGGCAACCCGATGGTGAACTTATGCGAGCGACTTCCCTTACTATTGAAAATACGTATATGAGCCCAGGGAGACTGCATCGAAGCCACACCCAAGAGGGAAAGTACAATCCCAACCAACAGCAGCGGTCCTGCCAGCAACCACCACCATCCTCCCAATGTTGCCACGCCCCAACCGAAGACCAGAAATCCAAATCCGATGGCGAATAGAATCAACCACCAGGAACGAGTTCGCAGCTGATCTTCCGAAACAGACCAATCCGAATCCCTTTCCACGGGCGGAGTCTGTTCCATAAGCAAGCGCTCCGCCTCTTCAACATCGATTTGCCCCTGGTCCAGCTTATGGAGCACATCCATCGCCTTTGTCGACTCTCTTTCTGAATCCACGTTGATCATTTCCTTATCGTTCGACATTGTCTACTCCTCAATCTCCAGCAAGCACTTCTTGCATTTGAACACTGCCTCGTTCTTGCTGATTAATCTCTTGCTCTGAATGAATACTTTTATAGGATTTCAACATCCACCCCATGGCGATACCTGCGATGAGAACGATGGTACCAGCCAGCACAAACGTCTCCCGCAAACCGACGACTCCGGCAATCCATCCCGCCAAACCCATTGAGATGAGATTCGTCAGCGAGGAGGCCATTTCCATAACCGATCCCGCTCGTCCCAGGAGTCCTTCCGGGATGCCGCGCTGCAGCATCGTACTTAAACTTGCATTGAGGGGTGGCAGCGTAAATCCGACCAGCGGCATTGCCGCCACAATCAAACCCAGCACCGGAGCCATGCCCGCCACTCCGATTCCCAAACCCAGACCGACCATCGCTATAACAGCTATTTTCTGCGGTGACAATCGCTTTCCCAACGCACCCATTAAAAGCGCGCCGATCAACATACCAACACCCTGTGCAGCCTCAATACCGCCTAAGCCGGCGGCTTCGACGGCAAAGGCATCTCTAAGGAAAGGCACGAAGAGCACATTCACGGCTCCGATGCCCAACATTGCAACAGCGATGCCCAGCGTTATCGCCTGCAGCAAACGACTCTGAAGTGCGAAGCGAAATCCTTCTCGAAAATCCTGCCAGGTCGATCGTGAAGCTTCCTGCGAACTCACGACTCGCGTTATGATTCCACTGATTCCCAGTACAAAAAACGCTGAAATCAAGAAGCTCGCCGAATCGATCCAGAACGCTGCTTGGACACCCCATATTCCAATCACTAAACCTGCCAATGCCGGCCCTGCGAGTCGGGCGATTGTATTGCCTAACTGCATGGTGCCATTGGCGGACATGAGTTCATCATCCTCCACCATCGACGGCAATAACGCCGTGCGTGCGGGGTAGAAGAAAACGCCAAAAGAGGCCATCAAGAATGCCGCCGCGATGGCGATGGGCAAATCCGCCAAAGATTGCAGGAGTAGATATGCCGGCGCAATCAGAGCACGGGCAATGTCGGACACAACCATCACTCGTTTTCGATCCCAACGATCCACCATTGTTCCGGCAAATAAACCCAGAAGCAAGGTCGGCAGCACATATGCAATCAAGACCAAACTCACGCCTCGCGCCGACTCTCCCGGTCCAGAAGCAAGGTCGTCGATGCGAATCTGGATTGCCAGGAAGCTGAAGGTGTCACCAGCCGCCGAGATGATCTGAGCAAGCCAAAGTAGTCGAAAATTTTTCTTACGTATCATTCATTTTCCTCGTTGTCCATTTCATTTTCGTGAAACCCCTTGCCTACTTAACTTGCCATTCCAATAAACCTTCTCAATCCTTCAGTTCACATTTCATCCAGGTCAAACGACGCTTTTCCTTGAAACCCAAATCGACCAATTGGGTTTCTGCAACACCGGATGGATATTCCAATTCGATTCGCACTCGGCGGATCGGAAGGTCGGCCAACCCACAAACCAGCAAGTCGCCTTCGATTTTTCCCTGCGCCTTTGGATCGACCACCAGCAGCATACGCCAGGCATCGATTTCCGGGCTCCAACGTAGACTCAAGCTTCCCAACAATGCGCCGTCCTCTTCCACGACCCAATGCCGGTTTCCCCCCATCACGATCGAATCGAATAAACTGACTGCACGGTATATACTCGTTCCCAGCGGATAAGGCCAAATCAGTCCTTCCGGATGAACGCGGCGTGCCAAGCTCACTTGCGCCCGCCACTCCTCCCGGGATCGCGGTCTGGCGAGGCCTTTTGAAATAGCGTGATACCTGCGTTTGTCGAATTGACCGACCCAAGTCGTGCGCGCTGCGATCGCTTCGAAACCAAGATCGGTGTACAGATCGCACGCTCCCGGATTTCCACTTTCCGTCTGCAGGAGTAGGACGCGACCTTTATGCTCTCGTATGTACGCGACACACGATTGGATAAGTTGGCGGGCGATTCCCTGGCGCTGGAACTCCGGATGAACAGCCACGTTTACCATAATCCAACGCCCCGGATGCCCGCTTACCGGCAACACACTGGCATTGCCAACCAGGCGTCCTTCAGATTCCCAAACAAAACCCTGCGGCCTGGCCGCAGGAGGCAACACGTAAAGACTCAGAAGCCAACCCAACCAACCCAATTGACCGATTAACTTCATCCAACCCAGCATTTGTTTGCTTTCCGCTTCCAGGTTGCTGGAGAAGGCGGCCTCGATCAACTCGGCCAGGGCGCGCATATCTCTCCTCGGATTCACTGGACGCAATCCGGTCGGTGAATTTGGAGATCGCCTCAGAATCGTTGCCGTCACGCCTCACCCTCCAGGGCACTTAACAATTTCTCCGCTTCTTCAACATTGATTTTGCCTTGCTCTACCATTTGCAAAATCGTCATGCGCTCTTCTTCACTCACTTTAACGGACTTAGCCCCATACTTGCCAAGCGATATGCGCACGTTTTTACCATCAAGATCGCCATTCGAGAGAGCGCGCTTGCGCGCTTTTTCTGCTTTCTCACGAGCTTTGGAAACCGACCTGCGAACATGCTCCCCGATTCGCTCGGCATCAAATGCAAAAGCCCCTTCCATGATAGCCCCTACACGCGCTTCCATTTCCGCTGCGTTCGATTTTGCAAAACTCCTCATATCCGCAGCCCAATCATCCGCATACCGCGTTTCATACTCCCCAACGCGCAGCCACAAATCTGCTCCAGCCGTTAATTCTACATCTCCCTGCCCGTCTCCAAGTCGAAAGACGACACCATCTTCGGCCTCTTCGAATTCTCCCGGTTCCACCAAAATCATTTCGCCACCTACGTTTACACGCACGTTCGCAGATGCGCCTTCCGGTATGTAACACGAAAGATCGCCGCCCGCGATAACGCGTGAACCCGTATCGGATTGGGGAACGACGGAAACACTGGCATCGCCGCCAACAGAGGCATCCACAACACCCTTAACAGACTGGAGGAAAAGGTCGCCACCAATCGCAGTGCAGCGTACCACCCCCTCCACCTTTTCAATGACCGCATCGCCACCTACTTGCTCAACGTTGAGATCACCATCCATCTTTCGGACGGTCAGATCACCGCCCACCCACTGGATTTCCGCCTGTCCAACGCGCCGCAAACCCAAATCGCCGCCGACACTCTCAATCACCAGCGGTTCACGTAAACCCGTCAAGCGCGCATCTCCACCGATTCGTTCGATTGTGAGAGGGGTGGAAGCAGGCAGGTTAAGTAACACCGCTGAGCGTGCGGAAATCGTTATGAGATCCCCATCCTGCTCGACTTTCAATTCACCATACTCGGGTGCTTGCGCTTCCAGTTTCGATCCTTTCTGTCCGGAAATCCGCAAGTCTCCCCCAATCGATTCGATTTGTACCTTTGTTTCTTCGCCAACATCCAGGTTGATTTTTTCCATCACTCTGTCCTCGATTTCTTGATCTTCAGAATTCTCAACCGCCTTCTAATAGCCGCATCGCGTCCTCGGATGAGATTTGCCCATTCGCCAATTCATCCAAAATGCGATGACGCTCTTCATCACTCAAGTGCTGCGGTTCCGGTCCCACTGGAAATCCCATCGCTTGGATGACCTGCGTCAAGCGGCCACGCAAAGTTGGATATGATAATCCCAACTCCTCCTCCATTCGGTTGAGTTTCCCCTCGCAACGAATGAAGGTCTCCACAAAAGATAAATCCTCCGCCGAAAGTCTCCCCAATCGCCCAATGCTGAAATGCCCTTCGATCGTTGTATCGCAGCTTCGGCAGTGATAACGTGTAATCGAAAGCGCTTCATTGCACACGGGGCATTTGGATAACATTGGGTTCATGGGTACATCTCCATAGGCTTCTTGTAAAGACCGCTCGTTTTACTCTCTTCCATCATCCGAGTTTCATGGGATGATGAAAATCACACAACAAATGAATGATATATTGATATTTCTTATACCTTATTCATAATTTCTCGGTTTATAACATAAATTAGCCAGAAATGTCAAGTCATATATCAATTTTCTTTATGTTTACATCAATATTATTGAAGTCACGCTTAAAATCGGGGGAGTTGGCCGAATCTCTTACATCTCCATGCATCTGTCTGATACAATCGTTCCAATCTTATTCGAGGGGAAAGAACGGATGGCTAAGTTATTCATTCCCGGCCCTACAACTGTTTCGGACGAAGTGCTCCAGGCGCAGTCGAAAGCCATGATCGGCCATCGCGGCCAGGAGTGTGCCGATCTGATAGCACGCATTCAACCCGGGTTGAAAACCGTCTTCCAGACTGAAAATCCTGTTTTCATCACCGCTTCCTCCGGAAGTGGGCTTCAGGAAGCGGCACTGCGCAATTGCGTCGCCGAGCGGCTGTTAATCTGTGTTTGCGGCGCTTTTGGCGCGCGCTGGCATGCTGTAGCAGAGAGCAATGCCATTCCCGTCGACCGACTCGACGCCACCTGGGGAGAACCCAACACCGCGGCGCAGGTCGTTGCGGCGCTGAAGCAGAAGAAATACGACGCGCTCGCCATCGTCCACAACGAGACTTCAACAGGCGTCGAGAATCCCATCGCAGAAATCGCCGCTCAGGCGCGTGAAGTCAATCCGGATCTGTTGGTTCTGGTCGACGCCGTCTCCTCTGCCGCCGGAGTCGATATTCCCGTCGATGTATGGAAACTCGACGTGCTCCTGACTTCTTCGCAGAAATGTTTCGCTCTTCCTCCCGGACTCGCTTTTGCGGCCGTCAGCGAGGAAGCGCTCCAACGCGCCGAGACGATTCCACATCGAGGCTGGTATTTCGATTTCCTGCTGCTCAAACGCTATTTGGAACGCAACATGACTCCCTCTACACCTGCGGTTTCCCTGCTCTATGCCCTCGAGACCCAACTCGAGCGTATATTCCAGGAAGGACTCCAGGCCCGGTTCGAGCGCCATCGCCAGCTTGCACAGCTCGCACAATCCTGGGCGCAGGATCGCTTTGCCCTCTTCGCCAAGGAAGGTTATCGCTCAAAAACCGTCACAACGGTTCGCAATACACGCAGCATCGACTTTAACCAACTCAGCGCTTTTCTGCAGGAACACGAAATGGTTCTCGCCAACGGCTATGGGGAACTCAAAGGGAAAACCTTCCGCATCGGGCACATGGGCGAGACAACTGTAACGGACCTGCAAGCGTTGCTGGATCAGATTGATGCCTTTCTGACTTCACAGGCATGACTACGATCGAGTTAGAACTTACCGGTAATGCCTATGGCGGAGAAGCCTTCGGACGCGACGAACAAGGCAGAATGACCTTTGTGTCCTTCGCACTGCCCTGCGAGACTGTGCGCGCTGAGATCGTCGATGAACGCAAACGCTGGGCACGCGCTCGAATTGTCGAAATCCTCGACCCATCCCCCGAACGAATCGATCCGCGCTGTCCACACTTCGCGGTTTGCGGCGGATGCCACTATCAGCATGTCGCTTACGAGACCCAATTAAACATCAAATCCGGAATTCTCCACGACCAGCTTATGCGGATTGGCGGTTTCGAGACACCCCCGATCAAACCCATTGTCCCATCGCCAAACCCCTGGAACACCCGCAATCAAATTCAATTTTCCCTCGCGGAGAACGGTCGTTTGGGTTTCATGGCCGCAGGCACCAACAACGTGGTGCCCATCACAGAATGCCACCTCCCGCTGCCCGAAATCGAAGAAATCTGGCCTCGGATCGACACGGCGGAGAAACTCGATATCGAAAGAATCATCCTGCGTGCAGGAACGGATGGGGAAATCTTGATCGCCATGCAAAGCGAAAACGAACCCGATCTCGATATCCGCATCGACCTGCCCGTATCGCTTGTATGGCTCGGCCCGCAAGGCGTGACCGTACTGGCCGGAAACCAACACATCGACAGCGAAGTGCTCGATCAGCACTTCCAGGTCTCAGTACGTTCGTTCTTTCAAGTTAACCGTTATCTACTCGACGATTTGGCCCAGCTCGTAATCCAGGCGATCGACCCCCAACCGGGGCAGGCGATCTTCGATCTCTATGCCGGTGTGGGCTTGTTTAGCGCATTCATCGCGCGCAGCGGAGCGAGGCTCATTGCAGTGGAGCAATCCCCCTGGTCCTGTGAAGATTTTGAGACCAACCTTCAGGCGTTTGACGATGTGACCTTGTACGAATCATCCGTGGAGATGGCTTTACCGGCCATCCAGGAAAAACCAGACACGATCCTTGTCGACCCGCCGCGTGAGGGCTTGAGTCAAGAAGTCCGGGATATGCTTGTCGAGTTGGCGCCATCGAAATTGGTTTACCTCTCCTGCGATCCCGCCACACTCGCACGCGACGCCAAGAGACTCGTCCAGACCGGTTTCACGATTGACTCCGTCACCCCCATCGACCTCTTCCCGCAGACGTATCATATCGAGGCCTTAGCGATCTTCCATGGCGCTTGAAACCTGACATCCCAAACGCATGTCCTCCGATTTTCCCAGAGAACACCTAATTCGAGGTTGATCTCCCACCAAGAGAAGGTACAATCAGGCCATGGACACCCTCGAACATCCCATCCTTATCGTGGAAGACTTCGACCACGTCCGCGAGTTGTTAGAGGCGACATTGATCCATCGCGGCTATATTGTCGTCTCCGCACGAGATGGAATGGAAGCCCTCGAACGCATTAAAAAGCAAGATCCGTCATTAATCCTGGCGGATATCATGATGCCGAAAATGGATGGTTTCGCGCTGGCCCAAAAGGTCCGCTCCAATCCAAAGACGGAACACATCCCCATCCTCTTCATCTCGGCGACCTTCATCACCCAAGAGGACATTGATTTCGCACTCAGCCTCGGCGCGGTATCGTTCCTCGAAAAACCAATCGATGCGCAAGAACTGGTGCTCACCGTGGGAGAGATCCTCACCGGCGTCCATATTGAAATCCCCAAACCACTTTCCGACGAGAGTTTCCATAAAGGTTATCGAAAGCGCCTCGAAGCGAAGTTGAAACAGAAGCATGATCAAATAACCAGGGCGCAGCGCCTCGTCGAGAGTGTGCCTGAAAAACAACGCCACGAATTTGAGGCGCTGCTTCACCAGACAAAAGCACAATACCGACAAATCGCAAGGGAATTGGAAACTCTAAATGAGGAAAGCTACTCCCGGACAGAATCCCCCTCGTGACCATTGACAGATATTCCTTCGCCAAGGAATTGGCGCGAAAAGCAGGCGCCATATTGCTGGAAGGGTATGAAAACACGGGAGAAGTCTATAAGAAGGGGGAAATCGACCTCGTAACGAAATACGACCTGCGTTCAGAACGACAGGTGGTTGATGAAATCCAGCGAGTTTTCCCGGAAGACTCCATCATCGCCGAAGAGGGAGGCGAATACCAACAAGGCTCCGGCTACTGGGTGTTGGACCCACTCGATGGAACCGTGAATTTCGCACACGGCGTACCTATCTTCTGCGTCTCACTTGCTTACCTGGAAAATGGTCATCCGATACTTGGCGTGATTTACGATCCGCTGCGGGACGATTTATTTCACGCTCAGCTCGGTCACGGTGCCTGGCTTGGAGATCATCGGTTAAGCGTTTCAAAGGCGACAACACTCAACCAGAGTCTTCTGGTAACCGGCTTTGCATACGACATCCGCACCCGCAGCGACAACAATCTCGATCATTTCACCAACCTGTCCTTGCGAACACAGGGTGTACGCCGGCTTGGTTCGGCTGCCTTGGATCTCGCCTACCTCGCCGCTGGACGTTTTGACGGCTATTGGGAAATGATATCCTTTCCCTGGGATATCACAGCGGGTGTTTTAATGGTCACCGAGGCAGATGGGGTTGTGAGCCGCGCCGATGGAGATCAACTTGAGTTCAAACAAGCGACTTCTATCGTTGCCACAAATGGAAACATCCATGTCGAACTATTAAATGCTTTGGCTGACGGAAAACTTCCCCCACAAGAGCAAGGACACGCCCATTCGGAATGACAACCGTACAGTGATCCCACCTATTGGTCGCTAATGATGATGTTTTACTCAACCAGGATCACTTAAGGTATTCTCCAGAGACTGAAAATCAACTCGTGCAGTAAGGTCGAGACTCAAGGGGGTTACAGCAACTTGTCGTAGCACTCGCAAGGCATGTGCATCACTTCCTGGCTCAAAGGTTTCATGCGCCTGGGATACAGTGTAACCCACACGGGACGGCTCGTCCGCCTCATCCTGGCTGTGATTGATGGGTACGTAGTATCTCGCCCGCGTAAGGCGCGTCAGTCGCCATGGGGTCTCCGCGGTGGCATCACAGGGCACTTCCACCTTGAGCACATCCACTTCGGGCATCCACGCCATCCGCAGCGCTATCTGAGCGAATCGCCGCGTGAAATAAATAGCCGCGGTGAAATCCACCTCATCCGAATACGAAAGATGTAGGTGCGGTTCCGCTTCAATCGAGACTGCCAGGGAGGGTATTCCCAAAGCCGCACCTTCCAATGCCGCCCCTACTGTACCCGAGATCGTAACCCCCAATCCAACGTTCTCACCGTAGTTGATCCCTGCAACGACAAGATCCGGTTTACGCGGTGCGATTTCGAGGACGCCGCGCTGTACAGCCTGGGCTGGCGAACCGCCCACAGAAAAAACGTCCCACTTTTTATCCCGTACAGTCACTTCCTCTTTATGAACCAAACCATCGGATGAGTTGGGCAGGCTGCGGCTAAAACCGGAACTCTGTTCGCGCGGCGCGGCGACAACCACAAAGCCCAATTCAGACAATGCATCTGCGGCCGCCCAAAGTCCCGGCGAGCGGATTCCATCATCGTTGGTCAGCAAGATTAAGGGCTTGTCTTTTTCCGGCATAGAAATCCTTTACGCGATTATCTCTGTTCATGCATGGAATAAACGACTCATTCGAAAATCATTGGGCTGTGCCTGCAAGGCTGCATGAAATCCTAACGCAGTTCACGCCTTCGTTTCATCCGGCATAACACAACTCGCTTCGATGGCAAGTTGTTCGAAGAAATCCTCAAGCAATCTATACCGGCGTTCACCTATTGCGCGCGCCGGTTCCGTTATCAGGCGATCTTTCACATGGCGCAGCTTGCGCAGATGTTCGTGATATGCGGTGTGTGATTCTCCCGGTTCGGTCTCCCCTTCTTCGAGAAATTTTCTCGATGGCGCCTGATAGATCGGTAATCCGGCTTGGACTACATAGCCGATCGTGCGCGCAATTCCAAAAGCCCCGATCACGTCGAGTTTGTCAGCGTCGAAGAGGATTTTCGCCTCCAGTGTTTTCGGCTTAAGATTGCTTCGATAGCGATGTGCCAGGATACAATGCAGCACAGAATCGATGCGTTCCTTCGGCCAACCTTCTTTCTGCAGCACTTCTCGAGCTAACTCCGCCGAAGCTATTTCATGCCGCTCTCGGGAGATATCAGATTGCGGATGCGCGCCTGCTGCATCATGCAGCAGGGCGGCGACACGCAATATATCCAGATCAGCGCCAAGTTCTCGCCCCAGGTATTCCGCCATGTACAGCACACGCTGCACATGATCGAATCCATGAACCGGATCGGTGGGGTCATACCACTCCCTTGCTTCTTCGACAGTCGGCATGCATTGCTCCTTCAGATTATTCCCACAAGAAATCCACTGAAACCGTCCCTGGGTTACCTCGCAAAGCATAACACACGTTGCGATGGAAATGGATGATCTCAATCGATAAAATGCGTTTTCGATCTTTCTGTGCATCAGATCAATCCCAAAATGTGGCTTCTGTCTTAATCATCCTGGGAGAATGTATACTTTGACGCCGGGAAACCAAGGTGTTACAATCCATAGGTTATTTTACGGAGGTCTTTAAGTGGCAAAACGCACAACCGGCACCGTTCGCTGGTTTGACGGCTCTAAAGGATATGGTTACATTGATGCCGAAGATGGAGAAGATGTCTTCGTGCATTACCTGGATATCGTGGACGAAAAAACACCCTACTTATCGCAAGGTGAGCAAGTCGCATTCTTCCTCGAAAACACCATCACCCATGGTGCTCAGGCAACGGACGTAACCCGCCTCAACTAGATGAATAAAATTCTGGTTTGCCTATTTACCCCGCCTGGTAAAATACCAGACGGGGTCTTGTCACATCCCCTCCCTAAAAAGAACAAATTTACATAAGGAAAGAAGAAATATGGCAAGTAAGAAATTAAGACTGATCCCTCTTGGCGGATTAGGGGAAGTCGGAAAAAATATGATGGCCGTCGAGTACGGCGACAACATCCTCATTATCGATACCGGGGTGATGTTCCCGGAAAACGACATGCTGGGGATCGACTACATCATCCCCGACTTCGAATATCTGCTCGACAAGAAAGACAAAGTACGTGGCATTATCGTCACCCACGGTCATGAAGATCACACTGGCGCCATCCGCCATGTGCTCGATGAAATCGACGCTCCGATCTACGCCACCAAGCTGACCCGCGGGCTCTTGGAGATCAAACTCAAACGCGGCGGAAAAATCAAATCGGCGACACTGAACACTGTTCAGGCAGATGAAAAAGTGCAGATTGGCCCGTTCGGTGTGGAATTTTTCCACGTTTGCCACTCCATACCCGACGCGGTTGGTTTGGGCATTACCACGCCCGCAGGGTTCATCGTACACTCGGGTGATTACAAATTCGACCACACACCCGTCGATGGCTGGCCGACCGATTTCGGCAAGCTGGCAGAATTTGGCTCGCGCGGCGTGTTAGCCCTTCTGGCAGACTCTACAAATGCGGATGAACCCGGTTGGACGCCCTCGGAAGCGGTTATCGATCCGGCCTTCGATAAAGTATTCGAGACGGCAAAAGGCAGAATCCTTATTGCCTCGTTCGCCTCATTGATATCGCGCATGCAACAGGTAGCCAACGCGGCCATCCGCCATGGGCGTGTGATTTCCTTCGTGGGTACGAGTATGGTCGAGAATGCCAAAATGGCCCGTAAACTGGGGTATCTCGATGTTCCCGATGAACTCATCGTGCCGTTGGACCAAGCCCTGAAAACGAAATCTTCCAGGGTCGTATTGATGTGCACCGGCACGCAAGGTGAGCCATCTTCCATTCTGGGCCGCCTCTCCAACGGAAAAAATCGGCAGTTTGGCTTGCATTCCAAGGACACCATCGTGCTCTCCTCTCACCCCATCCCCGGGAATGAGGAGATGATCAACCGAACGATAAACCGTCTTTTCAAGAGTGGAGCGAATGTGATTTACGATCCCATCGCCCCCGTGCATGTTTCCGGTCACGCCAAGCAAGAAGAGATGAAACTCCTCATCCAGCTGGTACGGCCGAAATACCTGATCCCGGTGCATGGCGAATTACGCCATCTCAAACAGCACGCCGCACTGGCCTGTGAACTTGGGATCCCGGAAAAGAATATCGCCGTCATCGAGAATGGTACGATAGTCGAATTCCAGAAGGGCAAAATGAACGTGGGTGATCGCATTCCCGGAGGCTATGTCTTCGTCGATGGGAGCGGTGTTGGAGACATCGGACCCAGTGTGATGCGCGAGCGAGAAGCTTTAGCGCGAGACGGCTTCGTTCTCGTACACATTGCACTCGACTGCGAAACGGGAAAACTGCATGGCCAACCCACCTTAATCACCAAAGGCTTTGTGTTCGTGCGCGATGCCGAAGAACTAATGGAAGATGCACGCAATCGTATTGCGCAGTTGGTCGCCGACGAGAAGTCAGAAGAGATCGAAGGCAAGATCCGAAAAGACCTGGAAAACTACTTCTATTCGGCAACCAAAAGGCGGCCAATGGTCTTCGTCTGTACATCTGAAATTGACTAGCGAATGTGCGCGCGTTAGTTCCAAACCAACGAAGCCGATCATACTCGAATCTGATAAGTTGAAGGATTACTCGCAAACGATCTTATAATCTGACTGACCGCTTGAATCCCCACTTCGTGATCAGTGTTGCATTCGACCCTACGCAGAGTATAATGCCAACAATGAGCAGAGAATATCGAATCCTGACGATAATCCTATCGGTTTGCACGGTCGCGCTGGGAGGATGCAGCCTGATTGGTAGCGCACTCCCGACCGCCACATTAACGCCCGATCCTCCGACGGCAACACCCGAGCCCGCAGCTGCGAGGGTGAACGGCGAAGCGATTCTGATCGTGGATTTCGAAGAAGAGCTTCGGCGCTACGAAGCTGCAAAACAAGAGACTGGCATCGACCTTGCAACCCTAGATGCGTATGAAAATCAAGTGCTGCAGGCACTCATCGACCGTAAACTGCTAGCCCAGGGCGCTCGCCAGAGTGGCGTTGAGATTGAAACGAGCAACCTCAACACAGCGATGCAAGAACTGGCGACGAAATTGGGCGGTAATGAAGCGATGGGGGTTTGGCTGGCCGAAACGGGTTATACATTGGATAGTTTTAAACTGGCCCTCGAAGAGGACATGCTCGCGGCGCAGATGGTCGACTTGATTCTTCAAGATCTACCTGAAAACGTGGAGCAAGTCCACGCCCGACATATCCTCCTGGCGAGTGAAGCCGATGCGTCATTCGTATTGGAACAACTAGCTGCCAATGCGGACTTCGGGAGATTGGCCAATCTGTACTCCCGTGATGCGGGTACGAAGCCGGATGGGGGAGATCTGGGTTGGTTCCCTCGTGGGGGGCTGCTTTTCCCTGAGATCGAATCGGTCGCTTTCGAACTCCAGCCCGGCGAGGTCAGCAGCATTGTGACAAGTGATTTGGGGTACCATATCATCGAGACCCTTGAAAAGGCTGAGCGTCCACTTTCTCCAAACGATTTGCGAAACCAGCAGGAGCTGGCGGTGGAGGATTGGATCGCCGCGCAGCGTGAGTCCGCTAACATTGAACTCATGATCACACCGTAAACCGGTGCGAGGAGGCAAGCCATGATGGAAAACGACTACGAGCGAAGCCCTGGTTTGAGCTTTTCGGGCTGCAAACGCATCGTTTTCAATATCATCACTATCATCGTGTTGTTAACGACGGTGGTTGTGGGCATCGTACTGGTTGTCGTTTTTGTCAATCCCCAGATCTCGATCAACCCTTTCCCACCACCCACGATGTTGCCCACCCTGGGATCTCCGACGCCCACGCAAACGCCGGCAAGAACCTTGCCTCCAGCCTGGACGCCGACACAAACCGAAGAGGCGGGTACAGAACCAGAAGCCACACCCTCCCCCACCGACGAACCACCAACAGCAACCATCACGGAAACACCGGAGGAGGTAGCGGAATACCCCTTCGTCTTGCAAGTCGGTTGTCCGGCGCCGATGGAAAACTTCTCCAACGAATCTGGATGCGAATATATGGGTGTTTTCGGCCAGGTTTTCAACATGGACAACCAACCTATTCTCGATTTGACGGTGCACCTTGGAGGGGAACTCGAGGGGATAGGGGAGATTGATCTTTACGCACTTACAGGAAGCGAACTGGACGTCGGCCCGGGCGGCTACCTTTTCAATGTCGCTACGGAACCGATCGCCAGCACTGGCACGTTGTGGATCCAATTGGAAGATGGCAGTGGAAATCCGATTTCCGAACAAGTCTACCTGGATACGAGCGACTCCTGCAGCGAGAATCTGATCATGGTCAATTGGCGGCAGGTGCGATAAGTCGCACTCGGCAACAGATGCCATGCTGCCCCCCGATGTAAATATATACCAGGGGGCAGTTTTATTTTTTCCTTAGGTTACAGAATATTCCCAATGCTGGTTGCGGACAAATATCCGCAACCAGCATTAAGGTCGTTGGCGCCGGATATGTATCCGGTGCCGATAATGAGTGGATTTTAATCCGCAGCCATTATTTTCCGGACCGCAAACCTTTTATATTCTTCTGCAGCGCTTCACAAACCCGATCGACCTCGCCCTCGGTCATAATCGGCGAGAACGGCAGCGCCAGGCTCCGCCGTCCAAGATCTTCCGTCACCGGAAAGTCGCCGGGACGATAATCAAATCGTTCGATGAAATAAGGTTGCATGTGGATGGGCACGAAGTAAGGTCGGGAAGGAATCCCTACCGCAGTCAAGTGTTCAACAAGGCCATTTCGATCGATATCCCCGGCCAAACGAACCACGTAAACGAACCAGCTGACCTTGGTGGTGTCCTGATTTATATGCGGTGCATCTACGCCTGAAATTTCCGCCAGACGTTCGCTATACCAGTCAGCTACGCGCCTGCGCTTATCCAGCAATTCATCCAGCCGACCCATCTGCACGCGCCCCAAAGCCGCACTCATTTCATCCAAACGATAGTTGTAGCCCAGATGCGTGTGGTCGAGCCAGGTATCTCCCGGTGCACGACCCTGGTTGCGTAACGCGCGGAAGGAATCCGCCCATGATTCATCTTGCGTAACGATGATGCCCCCTTCACCGGTGGTGATTTGTTTGTTGGGATAGAAGGCAAACACGCCAACATCCGCCAGCAATCCGGCCGGGCGTCCCTTGTAGCTGGCGCCGAGCGCCTCACACGAATCCTCGATTACGACCAGGTCATTCTCATTCGCAATCGCATTCAGCGCGTCAAAATCTGCCGGCTGTCCAAACACGTCCACAGGCAGGATGGCCTTCAAGCGACCACTTTCTTGTGCGCCCTTTCTCGGAAGCCGGCGAGCCGCCGCCCGCCCGCCGCGCAGTAGATCCTGCACGGCCTGTCCCACTTGCTCGGGATCGATGTTGCCCGTACTCCTATCGACGTCGATGAACACCGGCGCTGCTCGCTCGTACAGAATCACATTGGCCGAGGAAATGAATGAAAAAGGTGTGGTGATGACCCAATCGCCATCCGTAATACCCGCTGCTCGAACGCAAAGATGCAGCCCCGCCGTCCCGGAACTTACGGCAACGGCATGTTCGGCGCCGACATAGTCTGCCACAATACTTTCAAACGCCTCGATTTGTGGTCCCATACTCAATCGCGGCGTACGAAGCACCTCCAGCACCGCCTCCCGCTCCGCATCCGTTAGGTCCGGCGCGGACATACTGATGGGAAACGGTTTTTCGCGATCCTTGGTCAAGCGCTTATCCTCCATTCAGAAATTTGGCCATCCACATATCAATCACGCTTGCTCGATTCCGGCCAGACCGCTCCAGCCCGCACGATACCGTTCGCGGGCACGTCGGCTTTAACCACCGCGCTGTTCCCTACCCTCGCCCCAGTGCCGATCGAAACGCCCAAATTAATCGTGGCTCCCATACCGATCAGTGTGCCCGCACCAATTTCGACACCGCCCGCCAGCAGGGCTCCCGGCGCGACATTTGCATACTCGGCAATACGGCAATCGTGTGAAACTACCGCGGCCGTGTTGACGATCGCGCCAAACCCAACCTCCACGTCGCTTCCAATGTAAGCATGCGGAAATACTTGAACGCCCTCCGTCAGCTCTACACTTTCCTCGATATAAGCTGTCGGGTGAACCAGTGTGGGAAAGGTATAACCAGCTTTACGCAGCATCTCAAAAACGCGCACCCGACTCTGCATGTCACCGATACCCCCTACAGCGTTGACTGCGTTTTCCACACCACGCTGCTTCAGTGTTTCCAGGATTTCGGCGCCGCCCAAAATCGAAACGCCCATCACCTTACTTCCCGCGACAAGGCCGTCATCCAACACCCCGATGACCGCATACGTCCCATGCGTACGGATCAAATCGATCAACGCTTTCCCGTGTCCGCCGCCTCCGTAGACGATGAGCGCCTGCGAATCGAATTCCCCTTCCGGGATCTCAAGCGGTTTGGCGCGCTGCGCATGTTTGCGCACCACTTCCTCCGTGACCCAGATATCACGCGGCAGCGACTTCAAATCCACGCCCAACTCTTCGGCCAGGGCGATGGCCGGCTCGGTGATACGCATATCGAGATCAGCCTGTTTAATATCCGAGGCCGCTTTCGTCTTCTTAGGCGGTTTCCATTTCCGATCGTCAGCCAACCAGCAAAACAGCTCTCCTGCCACAAGGCGATCGCCGACATCCGCCCGGATGCCAACAACGTAGCCGTTCTGTTCGGCAACTACATCGGCCGTTGATTTCGTGGTCTCCAAGGTGCAGATCAAATCACCCGCCGAGATCGAGGCGCCTTCCGAAACATGGACCGCCACAAGCTGCGCTTCACGTTCGTTGGGATTCAACAACGGCACGCGCACCTCAACTGCAGTAGACATCGTTTTGATCTCTCCATAATGCGAAAAAAGCCATGACGTTTTCCGTCTTCCCTGTTCGAAGCCTCAAGCGACCAACGCCACTGCCATATTCATGATCTTCTCGACTGAGGGCAGTGCCGCCGCCTCAAGCTGGATTGCAGCGGGGATGGGCATCTCAAGTGCGCCAATGCGGCCGACCTTTATCGTAGATGGCATGTCCTCATGCAGTCGCGCCGACACTTCCGCTCCCCATCCCATCGTTTGAGAACCCTCTTCAATAACAAGCACTCGTTTGGTTTGAGCTGCACTCTCATATAACGATTCCAGCTTGAATGGACTGATCTGGGTCGGTACGATCAACTCACAAAATATCTCTTTCTCGTATGCCATACTGCGCATGGCTTCACGTGCAAGCTCCGCCATGTAGCCATAGGCCACCAACGTTAGGCTCGGTTTCGGTGACCTATGTAATTGTAGTTGATAATCGGGATAGCCATTACTGCGACGTACGATGTCGAAATCTCCCCTTCCATCCAATGGCAAGATCGCGCTCGGGTAGAGCAGCTTGTGTTCCACAAACAACACCGGGTCGTCGTCCTCCAGCACCGCGTTGCAGAGCAACGCACCGGGATCTTCCAGAGATGGAACAGCCACCACGCGCAAGCCGGCCACTCCCAAGAAATGTTTTTCCAAACTCTGGCTGTGTGTCGGACCATAACCACGACCGCCACCCATGGGAGTTCGCACCACGAGAGGAACGCGAGCCGCATCGCCGCTCATCCAACGGATTTTTGCCGCGTGATTGATCAATTGATCGGCTGCCAGGGTAATGAAATCCCCGAACATGATTTCAACCACAGGGCGCAATCCCCGCAGTGCCATTCCGATCCCCACACCTACGATGCCCGCTTCCGAGACCGGGGTCGTGATCACGCGATCTGAGAACTGCGTTGATAACCCATCCGCCACCTTAAAGGCACCGCCGTAGGGATCGAGGATGTCCTCACCCAAAAAGTAGACCTCAGGCGACTCCTGTAAGCAAGCGACGAGTGCCTCGTTCAAGGATTCGCGCACAGTCGTCATGAGGCGCCACCCAATGGGAAGGTCAGGGATTCCGGATCGGCCTGTGGATCGCTCTCCGCGTTTGTGTAGGCCTCGGCGATTTCCTCCGCCACTTCTTTTTCGATCTGTTGCCTCTCCTCGTTTTCAATCCCCGCAGCAAGCAATTGCAATGGATCCTGCGCACGGTACTGCTCGATTTCCTTTGGATCGCGCGTGTCGTCCCCTTTCGAGTGCGGCGCGAAGCGGTACGTGTGCAGGATCAATGCGCGTGGTCCTTCGCCAGCGCGGACCGAGGGCGTATTTTCACGAGCGCATTGCATGATTTCAAACACATCACGTGCTTCCAGCTCCATCGCCGAAATCCCAAATGCCTCAAAACGCGCACATATATCACCTGCCAAATTTAATTCCACAGGCGTACTTTGTGCATAACGGTTGTTTTCGACGACAAAAAATAATGGCAGATTCCAGAGGGAAGCCATATTTAAAGATTCATAAACCACACCTTCACCAAGCGTACCGTCACCGATGAAGGTGAAAACCACGGAATTGCGTTGCTTCGTGGTTTCAGCAAAAGCCATACCAACTGCGATCGGCACCGTACCACCGAGAATGCCGTTGGCAAAAAATTCTTGCCACTTGATATGCTGACTACCACCCCTTCCGCCGCATATCCCCGTCTCGCGACCAAGTAATTCTGCCGCCAATGCATGCATCGATCCACCATAGGCCAGGAAATGTCCATGGCAGCGATGGTTGCTCACAACGAGATCCCCTTCTTGCATGGCCGCCAGTACGCCCACGGCATTGGCTTCTTGACCGATGTAAGTGTGAGTCGTTCCGTAAATCTGGCCGCCCGGGAATAGATCAAGCAGCCTCTCTTCGAAAAGGCGGATACGCAGCATCTTTCGATACAGATCAGCGTGTTCTGGGGAGTGTTCCATTATTCAAAAGTGCTTCTTTCCAGTCCGTGTATACTCTGGACGGATCGGGACCAGAGACATGATAACACAAGCCCTTATTAGAAAAAACAATAAGCCGCCCAAGGAAATGGACGGCTTCAAAAATGAGATTCTCAACGTCGATGAACAGACTTACAAATTCATCCTTCCAAAATCTGCTTTAACGATACGCCAAGCTTCGTGACTTCCCCCGGGGGCACGAGCAACTGCGAAATAGCGTGTCTTGCCTTTGGACTCCTTGGCCTCGATCCTCCAGTCTGCGCTTGTGAACTTCGTCTTCGTCTTGATATCATAAAACTCAAGTGGTTCCTTCACTGTCCGCCTCCTCTGCAGAATGATTGTGCCGAAAATGCGAGCACACGATCCTATCTTATCCTCTCTAAGCTTACTCCACAAGTCAGACTTTTGTACACCCTATATTTACAACCAACCATCAGGCACTATTTTACCTGCTTAAAGGTTTACTGTGAGATCGGCCAACAATGATGTTTAACATCATCCGCCATTCTGGTTTCCCATGAATTCTTCTGTGGTCACATGCCCAGGTTGGCTGATCCCCTCACGTTTGATCACTTTCCAGAAATTAAGCAGCAGGATCTTCATGTCAAGCCGCAGTGACCAATGATCCACGTACCAGACATCACGTTCAAATTTCTCCGTCCAGGAGATTACATTTCGACCACCGATCTGCGCCCAACCGGTAATCCCCGGAAGCACGCCATGTCGGCGCGCTTGTTCCGGAGAATAACGCTCGATGTACTGCATTAATAACGGGCGAGGGCCGACGAGACTCATCTCGCCGCGCAAAATGTTGAACAGCCCCGGCAGTTCATCGATGCTGGATGAACGCAGGAAACGACCCAACCGGGTGAGTCTATCCTCATCGAGTAAAAGTACGCCATTAGGATCACGCGCATCGGTCATCGTCCGGAACTTATAGATTTCGAATGGTACTGCACGATAGCCCGGTCGTAATTGTCGAAAGAGTACCGGTTTCCCAAAAAAAACGCGGATCAGCAACGCCGTAAACACCAGCAATGGGCTGATCAGAATCAAGCCAGGCACGGTCAACACCAAGTCGAATATCCGCTTCCGCAATGGGATTCCAGGAATGAACAAAGGCATTTTCATATGACAATAATCCCCGCAGCCATATCGAAAGACAACATTCGAGTACCCGTAATTAGACGCAACGACTCGAGCCAGCACCCGCACGCCGCTGGGTGGTTTTTATGTTGCAGATCAATACTCATCCTGGATGAGCTCCTCCATTACCGCTTGCATCCTCTCGGCCAGAATATTTCGATCGAACCGTTCCATTGCACATTTACGTCCAGCGCTGCCCATGCGCGCACACAGATCCGGATCGGCTTGTAGGATTTTCACAGCTCCTGCCAGTGCTTGCGGGTATCCCGGTCGCACGAAAATACCGGCACCTGCTTCTTCTACCACAGACCGTATCACGCCATCAATGACCAGCAAGATCGGACGACCGGCGGCCATATAATCAAAGACCTTGTTGGGATAGGTGGTTTTATAGGCTGCGATGGGTTTTAGGATGGCGATGCATGCATCCGCAGCAGCCAATGCCCTGGCGATATTATTCTTCGACGTCGATGGCAGAAAATAGACATTGGAAAGTTTTAACGCCGCCGATTTTCTCATCAGCGTACTTTTTTCTTTTCCATCACCGATCAAAACGAACGCCAGTTTCTTTTGATCCCGCAAACGGTCAGCCGTCTCGATGACCACACCGAGATCGTTGGACATGCCGTGCGCTCCCGCATACATCACCACGAATACTCCCTCAAGATCATGTGCCTGACGGAACGCTGCGCCCTTATCCGTCGGATCAAACATGGACACGTCCACACCGTTGGGAACCAGGGCAACATGGCGTGCCCCCCGCTCACGGACGTGGTCTTCATAACCCGGCGAGTTGATCACCACTTGATCTGCGCCGAAATATAAAAATCGCTCAAACCATCGGGCCAGCTGAATCAACACCCGATTCCGCAGTACACCAACTGCAACCGCAAAATAAGGCCATAAATCACGTACTTCAAAAACAAACGGCTTTCGTTTCAAACGCGCCAAAGCCCACGCCGTCAAACCCTGAAAGATGGGTGGTGAGGTCCCCCAAACCAGATCCACCTCACGAACACGCAATCCGATGAATAACGATGAGATCGTGAAGCTGAGGAAACTCAGAATGCGGTGAAAAAAGGAGCGATGCCAGGCCGCATAGGTATAACAACGATTAATCACTACACCGTGATCATCCGTCTCCGTTTGTGCCCAGCCACTCGCGGTGCGTTCTCCGGTGAGGTAATTGACCTGCCCGGTAATCACGGTCACGCGGTGTCCCTGGGATACCAGATAGCGCGCCATTTCATGGTGGCGTGTCCCGCCTGGCTCACCCAGCGCGGCGAATACTTGATGGATCAGCAGAATATGCATCGTTAATTTCCAGGTGTTGTCCCTGCCACTGAAGAGAAGAAAAGGGCGTGAGTGCTCGCCCAGGATCGCTCCATTCGATCTCCACTTCATCTTTGTTAACACCGGCCAATTGCCACCAGGTGCATCGGCGAGCGGGTAAAGTTACTTCACTTCGTGTTACATAGCGAAGACAGGGCGCTTTAACTCCATACTTAATCGAGCGCCAACCGATGATCTCAGGATCAGGAACGACTTCATCGCCGCACTCCAATACGCCGGCTCGATAAAGTCCGCCTCGCCCAATATTCCCTTCCAGTATCATCTCGATATTGGATGCACCCATATCAAGTGAGAGGCCAGTATCCATTGGTTTCCACGGATAATCGGGTATCGTCCAGCCAATGGATGTGGTATGCACACCCTGTCCAAGCAAATCATCCACCACCAGCCAAAGGTTCTCTCCCAGCCTGGCTACCGAACGACGATGGATCACCGATCGGTAGCCATTATGCTCTCCCGTGAGCACCTCGATTTCGCCATTTTGCGTACGCCAGCGTCCCAGGAGTCTCCCCTGCGCCCAATCGATCCACAAAAACCTGCCCGCTCGATGCATGGGATCCTTGTCGTCGACCAGAACGGTGTTGTGAAACGCAGCTCCGCCCCAGGGATTATCCCAGGGTGGTTTCCCATTATACAGGTACGTACCCGGATCACAGGCAATGTTATTCCCTTGCCACCATAAATCGAAATGCAGTTGATCCGAGTGCCCCGGCCGGGATCGAAAACGGGCGCAGCGCAGTAATCCCCAGGTCTTTTCCCCGCGAAGGAGATAAAATCCGCTGTCTGAAAAGTGATCGCGGAATTCAACAATCTGCCGATGATTCTCAACTTCCTTCTTCTGACGAGTCACGTTTTGTTCTCGAGTATTGTCCCGTGACACTCCGGGACCCACACCAAACCAGAGCAGTTCTTCATCCCAGGGACCACTCGGGAAGGGCTTGGCCTCTCCGAAAACCAACGCTGCCGCCTGACCCGTCGGACGGTGGTCTTCGAACGCACAAGTGCTCAGGGGAAAGATCAGCGCGCCGTCATTCGGCCCCATGTTGGGCACTTCTCCGCATTCCCGATCGATCATCGCGGTGTACCAGCGTGTGCAATGACGCAGCGCCTGTAACGACGCAGGTGATAATGGTTCGCCATTGACCTGCGCCAATCGGGCTGCCCACAGCGCCCCTTGAAGTGCCAGGCGATGGTAATTGGTCGAATGCTGCACGTAACCACCGTCGGCGAAGATTTGATGGCGCAGGGATTTTTCCAGCCAACGCCGACCCAACCGGCGCCATACTTTCGCTTTGCGGAATTCCGGGAACAATAACCCCACACTATAGAGCCCCACCGCCTCGACCAGTAAATGGTTGTTCCCCTGTGCCCGGGCGTAGAGCAGCGTCGGCGGAATCCGCGCCGCGTGTACGGCGATCAGCTGCGCGATCTCACACAGCTTTTCTGGCGATTCGGCAACTCGATGAAAAGTTACCTGTAAAGCAAAAATCATCGCCAGCATGCGAATCGCCACTTCTTGTGCCGAAATCCAATGCGGTCCGGTGTTGGGTGGGTTGCTCTTTCGCCAGGAATCAACCAAGTGCCAAATGGCATCGGCGTAACGCGCATCGTCCGTTAAAACGTACGCCCTGGCCAACGGGAACACCCAGCCGAAACGTGCCGGTTCCCACAGCAGTTTAATATCTCGCGGATAATCCTTCTCGTCGTAGGCTGTCCAATGTCGATCCAGAGCGACGGAAGCGCTTGTCGAATCGCCCGGCGCAGAACCAAACCGCCCCCAATCCGGCGGAAACCCCAAATCGTAGTAATCCGTCCCGAACAACCGAAATCGACCTGCCAGAATCGCATCCGCCTGTGCGATAGCTGCATCTTCCTGCTGCACGATGATTTCCTTCAACGCCCGAGCGAACTCAGGACCAGAGTCGAGGAAAAAACGCATTCCGCTCCGTTTGCGAATTTCCAGGTAGTCCTCGGGATCACTCGATAAACCCGGTTGAAACCAGGAGGTAAGGGGGACATCCTGCCAGGTCTGTTGTGGCGTTCGCCAGCGAAACCATCCCAAACGCAAGAGTACTTGGTAGATCCCATAGAAAATCATGGGCCTGGGACCAAGTTCACCAACCGCACGCAGAATGGTCTTTATCGATGCCATTACGATCTTTAGAGAGAATCGATCTTCACAGGTTTGCGCGAACGAAGTGCCTCCACAGCGGCAATCGAACCAAGGCTGACACCGACCAGATGCTCGTACGGAATCGGCGGCGGACCACCTTCTTCAATCGCCTTTGTAAACGCTTCCCATTCCTGACGATGGCCTTTATCCTGGCGCAGCCGGGAGCGGTGCACTTTACGCTTTCCGTTTTGAATGCGCTCTAGCCGCCGGAAATCATCGAGAACGGCCACGCGACCACCGCCGATGATTTCGATCCGCTCCTTGGGAAAGGCGCGGTCGCCAGCAGCCAGGTAACTTAGCGTCCCAATCGATCCGTCCGGAAATTCGAGCGTGATGATCACGTTGTCCTCTCGATAACGTAATGTGTCCGGTAAACCCAGCGCAGAGACCTGCACAGGTGCAGCGCCGTTTACAAAGGTGAGAAAATCGATGAAATGACAGGCTTCCCCGATGATGCGGCCGCCGCCCTGCAGCTCATCATGCAGCCAATGCTCCAAGGGTAGATATCCGGCGTTGACGCGATAGTGCATCGCCAGCGGTTCGCCCACTGTATCGAAGAAAGCCTTCAAATGAACGGCCAGGGGCGAAAAGCGGCGGTTGAACCCCACAGTCAACATGCGGTCGCTTTGTCCCAGCGCCTGCATGATCTCGTCCAGTTCGTTACGCTGCAGGGCCAGTGGTTTCTCGCAGAAGACATGCTTGCCGGCTTTCAACGCCGCGATCACCTGGGCAGCGTGGAGATGATGCCGCGTGAGCACGGCAACGGTGTTGATGCCTTCGTCGTTGAGAATCTCGTTTACATCCGTAGTGGCGTAGCGGAAGCCGAAACGCTTTCCAACCTGCGCACTCTTCAGCCCACTCGCGGTAACCAAACCAACCCGCTCGACGCCTTTCACCTTCCGCAAGGTGGGAAACAAAACCGCCGTGGCGAAATTCCCCGCACCGATCGCTCCCAGCCGAACGCCAACTGAAGGAGGTATCTCCCCGTGCTCCAGTTTGACTCGTCGACCCCCCTCAGCAAGCTCACCTTTCTCCTGCGGATACGTAAGCAGTACCGCCAGGAAGGATTCTTTGGTCTTTCCTGTGATTAAATCGTACGCTTCGATAGCGTGCTCGATGTCGAAGCGATGGCTGATCAACGAAGCGACGTCAACCCCCCCCCCAGCCAACGTCTCCAAAAAAGCACCCAGGTTGCGTCCTTCGGTCCAACGTACATACCCGGGTGGATAGTCGAACCCGGCTTCTTCGTACAACGGATCATAACGTCCCGGTCCATAGGAGCGCGAGACGATGAAATGCAGTTCCTTGTGATAATACGTACGTCGAGGGATGTCCATTCCCACCGCACCGACAGCCACGACTCTCGCCCGATCGCGTGCGATCGCCCCTGCAAGTTCGACCGGATCGTTGGACAGCGTATCGGCGCAGATCAAGACGACATCGCAACCCAGGCCGTCGCTGAAGGCTGCGGCCGCCTGTTCGGCGTCCGCATTGGTGACCGCCGCAGCACCCAGGTTCTTCGCCCGTTCGACTCGCTCGGGGTCGATATCGACTCCAAAAACGGAACACCCTGCGGCGCGGGCAATCCCTACGGAAAGCAATCCCAACAGCCCCAGTCCGATCACAGCCACGCGCTCACCGATTTGCGGCTCAGCCAGACGAAAACCGTGCAGGGCGATAGCGCCCAGCGTGGCAAAAGCCCCCGCTTCGAAATCTACTTCATCGGGTAAATGAGTGAGTAAGTTTTGGGGTACGACGGCATATTCGGCATGAACAGCATAGCCGCCACCGGCGCAAGCCACTCGATCTCCCACGCGGAAACCGTGCAAACCATCCCCCACGGCCACGACTGTCCCCGCGGAGGCGTATCCCAGGGGCATGGGCTGATCGAGTCGGTTTTGCACCGCCTCGAAGGTCGTTAGCAGCCCTTCACGCCGGACTTTGTCCAGGACCTGGCGTACTAAATCGGGCCGTGAGCGCGCCTTGCCCAGCAAGGATTTACCGGCGAACTCGACCACGCTTCGTTCCGTCCCTGCAGAGACGAGCGAAGCTGCGGTGCGTACCAGGGCCATCCCCGGTCCCGTAACGGGCACGGGAACGTCGATCACGCTGGTCTCGCCGGAGCGAACGTCTTGAATGACTTGTTTCATCGAATTCATTGAACGGGATTATGCGACCCTATAACCCGTTCGAGCCTCCCAAAATCGTCATTTCTCGGGGGATTATAGCATCAGGAAGCAATGTGAGACATTCAACGCGGAAATGTCACATCATGGCAAGAATACTTCAACGATCCGCTTGTTTGAGAACCCGCAGCGCCCGCAGTGTCACCCATTTGTTCGGCTTTTTCCTGGCGCCAAAATCCAACCAGGTCTTGCCGGCGTAATGGTACTCGAGCGCCCAGCGCCCCTGCTCGTCCTGTTTCTCTCGAATGAGATCCAGGGCGTTCTGCAGGCGTGGATCGTCTCCGTAACCCAGCCGCACGAGCGCTTCCACGTTCTGCAGTAAATCTGTCACGTAAAACACGGGAAATCCGAACTTCCACCAGTTTCCGCTCGGTTTATCCGCATAGCCGTGCGGATACTCCGCCGTGGCCGGATCGACGCTGAAGAGGAATTTCACCCCGCGCTCGATCGCCCGCTCGATCAACGGCGTCCGCTTTTCAGCCGGCAGCTTGGCAAACGCCAGCATGACCTTGACCGCGCCCCAGGCGCAGGCCAGTTTGTTGTTCGCCCCACAGACGAAGTCCGGACCACATTTACCGGCATAATACCGTAGCTCCGCGTTTTTCTCACTCTGCGGCGCCACGCCCTCGCCGGTAACACTTCGCGCCATCCACTCGAAGGCCGCATCGAGTCTTTCGTCCTCCCAGCCCAGATCGACCAGCGCGGCGCACATATTCCCCTGCAGGCAATCCACCGTTCCGGAGGGAGGCCCCGTTACCGAAAAACGGCCCCGATCGGCAAGCGAGTTTACCAGCGCGTACTCACACGCCCGCCCGATGCGATCGTCGAATTCGACGGTCGCGCCCATTTGCGCCAGGGTGATCAACGACCAGACCGTGCCGCGATATTTGGGATAGTAACCAGTTCCAGGTTCGACCCAGTATCCATCGGGACTCATTTCGTCCAGTATCGAAGCAATCGGGCCGTTCTTATGCGCCGCTTCCCGGGCAGATACCAACGCCGCCGAATCAGCGGGTTCTTCCATTAAATCGCGCAGCCCCAGGTAGCGAACCCCTGGCGATTCCGGTTCCAACAGCCAGGGGAGCGGATCGTCCTTCAATAGATCTTTCCAGGTCATTCCGTCACCTCGATATTTTCGATACACTCAGCCGATTTCACCCGATATTCAACATGCTGTTTAAGACAAGAAGGAACGGTAAAACCCGACCGCCTTGGCCATCACCGTTGGATGGGCAGCTCGCTCATCGATGATGACCTGGTTACGTGCCGCTGCCTGCGAACGCAAGCCGGGATTGGATAGCACACGGTTCACTACATCCGCCACGGCATCTGCATCCCCCGGATCGACCAGCAGGCCGTTCTCGCCATCGACGATCCACTCGCGGATCGACTCGAGATCGCCCGCCACAGGAAAACAACCACAGGCCATGGCCTCCAGGAGCGTGTTCGGCGTCCCGTCGTGCTCGCTGATCGACACGGTCACCTGGGAGCGTTGGTAGATCCTGGCCATTTCCCCTCGGGTCAAGTGAGGCAGCAGACACACGGCATGGCCAATGTCTAGACGAGAGACCCAGTCTTCAGCCGTCCTCTCACCTGCCATTGCCGGACAAAGGAATATCGTATTTGGATGTGCACCCAAAATTCCGGGGATCGACCGAAAGAACGTATCGTTGCGCACGTAACGGCGAAAGCCGCGCGGATTAACTACCACCGGCGTGTCTGCGAAGATCATCCCGGACAAATCCGATAATGCACCCGACCAATCGTTAACATCCGTCTCTGCAGGATGAAATTCTTCTCTGCGAATGCCGCCGCTTGCAGGCAGGACAATTGACGGCCGATCTTGCGGAAATCCCCACTCGCAGGCCAATTTTTGATCCCGCCGGCAATCCGTCAGCAGGCCATCTACACGGGTAAGTGTCTTACGTGTGGCGCGGGCCATGAGCGGCGTGGAAGACGCATGCAGGGTGAAATCGTTGCCCCAGATTGTGAGCAAGAGCGGCGTTTCGGGATCGGCCTTCGCGGCAAGCATGCCCTCATAGGGGACGCGCATGGCGTGAATCAGGTCGGGTTCGATCCGACGAATGTGATGAGCAACTTGTTCCGCAGATCGAGATAACGTCAACGGGCCGAACCAGTGACGAACCCAGGTGCGCAGCCGAATCCAGCGCGCCCCGTGCCAGAATCTTCGGCGATTGGTTTCAGACGACATCGATGCCTGACTTCCGGCGAATCCGCTGAAGGCCACCGGTACGAAATTAAGCGAAGCCAAATCCAAGGCCGGATCGCATGTAAAGGTCGACAACAAATGCACTTCGTCCTGCGCCTCGACGAAATGCCGCATCCAGGTGAGTGCAGTTGGGCTGCGCCCGTCGGCGATAAAGAGCAGACGCATCTCAGCGCTCCCGGGAAACCGCGTTCAACGCCTGCACAAAAACCGAGGCCATGGTTTCGATGTTGAAACGTTCGCTTGCCAATCGATGCGATTCCTGCCCCATCGACTGCAAACGCTCAGGATCCGACAACGCCTCCCGCAGTGTTTTCACAAGCGACTGGATATTGCCAGGCGGCACCAGCCATCCGTTTTGTGGAGTCGCAAGGTCATTCTGCGTGCCGTCTCCTTCGGCCACGATCACCGCTAATCCATGTGCCATAGCCTGCTGCACAGCCAACCCGCCTGTGCCGGGCAGCACGAATAGATCCGCGGCCCGGAAATAGTCGTCCAGCGCTTTCCCCTGCTGCGCACCGGCGAAACGTGCCTGCGGATAGATCTCCCGGGCAAGCGCTTCTAAATCCTTTCGAGGCGGTCCGTCCCCAACGATGGTCAAGGCGGGTTTGTTTTCCAGCGATGCACAAGCTTGCAGCAAGTTGTCCACGCGCTTGCGCGCCTGCAAACGACCGACGAAGAGTACACTGAGATCCTTCTGCGGTTTCACTTTTCGAGAAGCAATGGGCGGTGGAATCGGGGCGACGGCGTTGGGCGCCACGAAAACACGATCATCACGAACCCCCAACTTGTGATATTGGTCAGCCCCCACCGTACTGTAGGCGATCAGCGCATCGAAGCCATTAAGAAATCGTTGCCGATAGGCGATGCGGACGCCCGCTAAAACACCTTTTGGAAGGGGTGCACCCAAACCCCAGCCGATGACCGGTCGGTTTTTTTGCCGCATCCAGCGCAGCGCTGCCCAGTTGGCGATATACCGCGGGTTGGCTTCCAGGATCAAAGCCTGCGGATCCCAATCCCCCAGCCATTCCAACAGCTTCTGCTGGTAACAGACATACAAGGGGCCACCCAAAATGTGACGATTTCTCCCCGAAATGAATAGATCGACGTCCGGATCACGTGCAGCAAGGATGCCTTCATTTTGACGTGGTTCGCCGGCGAACACCTTCAAACCGCCTTCGCAAACCGCGGCCAGCTGCTTGAAGAATGGAAGGCGATAGGCAGGCACGACACGCTGCTGTAGTCCCAGGCGGCCCGCATAGGTGATCCTCGGCATTTCCCCCATCACAGCGCTTTCTCGATCGCGGCGAGATATCCATCGATCATCTTTTGCAAGTCGAAGGCTTGCTCCGCCCGTTTGCGAGCTGCGTCACGGAAACGAGCCTGGTTTTCCAGAATCTCCCGCGCGGCTAGCGCCAGTCCGGGGATATCCGCCGGTTCGAGTTTCCAGGGATCGCCGCCATAATCCGCCAGGCGGCCCGCATCTCCGCTGACCAACTCAGGCAATGCCCCCGTATTGAAAGCCACCACCGGCAAGCCACAAGCCAGGGCTTCGATCACCGCGTTCGGACAGGCGGGGTGCAAATCCGCAGAAAAGAGTACGTGTGCAGAACGATCGATCTCCGCAATGCGTTCTGCGGGTACCATACCCGACCAGATAATCGGAACCCGCGCACTTTGATTCGCCCGCTGCCGCAGGGAATCCGCCACGCGGCCGACCACCATCAATTCGACAGGGCGCGTTAAGCTGCCGGAGAGCTGCTCTACCAAACCGATGGCGTGTTCCAATCCCATTTCGTAACCGCCGCCCAGTGTCCCTTCCACGAGCAGGATCCGAAAGCGTTCTTCAGGCGCTGAGCCTGGTCCTTCGGGTGTGTAGTAGTTCAGGTCAACGCCATTAAGCACGATACTGTTGGGAATCCTCGTCGCACCGTAGACTCGCTCCCACCAAGCGCGCACGAATTCGCTTTGATAAACAATGCGATTCGCCAGGCGGGCACGGATGGTGGACAGCACCCAGTTACCCCACTCCGCACGCAGGAAATGACGGGCACCGGTATGCAGCTTTCTGTGCAGCCAATTGAATCCGTCCAGCCGCTGGATGATTGGAATCCCCCGTTTTCGAGCGCGCCACAGGCCGGCCAACTGGCGAGTCCCGCCGATGACCAACACCGCATCGTAGGGTTCGTCAGCCAGATCATTGGATATGCCAATGCCTCGAGACTGCAAACCGGCGGCAAATTTTGCACGGAAAGACACCATGCCGCCCACACCGGACATCCTCGGCAAGATGCAGATCCGTCTGAGTTTGCTCGCTGTCATTGCATATCTTCCCGCACACCGACACACTTTGCCGGAACGCCAGCCCAGATCTCGCACTCACCCGTCGATTGCAGCAATACGGCATTCGCCGCCACGATCGTGCCCCGCGCCACGCGCAGTTCCCCCATTTTCCCCAGCACTTTCGAGCCCGGCGCGAGCAGCACATCATCTTCAATGACGATGCGTTCGAAGGCGGAGGCATGCGCGGGCAGATGCACGTCCGCCCGTCCAAGCGTCACACCTGGATAAAGCTTCACACGACTCCCGATCACCGTGTGCGGGTGCACTACCACGCCAAAGCCGCCGTGTTCGAGCAGTAGGTTATCGCCGATCTGAACCGAGCGTGGAATTTCCACACCCAACAGTTTCAATAGATAATACGCAAATCGTCCCAGGACAGGTAAACGACGCGCGTAGACGAGTGTGGTATAGAAGTCCTTTCGCGGCATACGATGTCTACACTTTCATGAATAGCTATCAGCTTGCATCCAACAACGCCTGCACTATGCGCTCCGCAGCATGTCCGTCACCGAATGGATTAACCGCGCGAGCCATCCCTGCATATGCATCCCGATCATCTAACAATCTTTGGGTTTCCGAGACGATGCGGTCCGTGTCAACGCCCACCAGACACGCTGTGCCTGCTTCAATCGCTTCCGGTCTTTCGGTGACCTCCCGCATCACCAACACAGGAGTCCCCAGCGCAGGGGCCTCCTCCTGCAGTCCTCCCGAATCGGTCAGGACCAGATAAGCATGTTGGATTGCCTGCACCATAGGCAGATATTCCAACGGATCGACGAGCGAAATATTGGGCACATCGCCGAGGATTTCATTTGCCGGTTCGCGAACGTTTGGATTGAGATGTACCGGGTAGAGCAAATGGACATCATCTGCATACGCTTCGGCGATGCGGCGCATCGCCGTAAACATTTGGATCAACGGCTGCCCGAAATTCTCGCGTCGATGTGCGGTGACGAGAATCACGCGGCGCTCCCAGGGAATTTGCCTCAACGGACCGCTGTCGAAATCGTAATCACATGATGCAACACTTTGCAATGCATCGATCACGGGATTGCCCGTAATTACGATCCGCTCAGCAGGCACACCTTCCTGAAGTAGATTGGTGCGGGAGGTCTCCGTGGGTGCGAAGTGCAAATCCGTGACTGTGCTTACCACACGGCGGTTAATTTCCTCCGGAAACGGCTGCCACTTATCTCCCGTACGCAATCCCGCCTCGACATGACCCACACTGGCCCGACAATAATAGGCCAGCAGGGAGGCCGCCATTACGGTTGTGGTATCCCCCTGCAGTATCACCCAATCGGGAGCCACTTCCTGCATCACCGACTCTAAACCCGTAAATATCGCCGCAGTCAGTGCGGTGAGTGATTGATCCGGGCGCATTAGATCGAGGTCGTAATCCGGCGTAATCTCGAAAAGTTCAAGCACTTGATCGAGCATTTCACGATGTTGGGCTGTAACACACACTTTCGAATCGATCGCCGCCTCTTCACGCATGCGGGCGATGACCGGTGCCATTTTCACTGCTTCCGGTCGTGTACCAAAGATCGAAAGAACTCGCAGCTGTGATTTACCCATCCCGTTCTCCAACACCGATCACACGCAGCCTAAATCCGACTTGCTCCCACGCTTCACGATCCCAGATGCCGCGCGTATCGACGGCCAATTTGCCCGCCATCAATTCTGCGACAGCTGTTGGGTTCAAGCTGCGGAACATCTCATGGTCGACGAGCAAGACGACGATATCGGCACCTTGCAATGCCGCATCAAGAGACTGGGATGATTCAGCGCCAGCTACCGCAGCGCCCAATAAATAGGGCTCGTAGGTCACCACTTCCGCTCCGGCATCCACCAACAACCGCACGACCTCGATCGCCGGGCTCTGGCGCAGGTCATCGACATCCGGCTTATAGGCCAATCCTAGCGCCGCAACCCGTTTGCCCCTCAAGCCACAAGCCGCCGACTCGATGATCCCGAGGACGTAGGCAGGTTGTGAGTCGTTGACCAAACGAGCCTGGCGAATCAACTGCGATTGTTCGGGCGCCGCTTCGACCAGGAACCAGGGATCCACACTGATGCAGTGCCCGCCCACGCCGGGACCTGGTTTGAGGATCGATATGCGCGGATGCAGGTTGGCAAAGCGGATTGCCTCCCAGATATCGACGCCGAATTCCTCCGCCTGACGAGCGAACTCATTGGCGATGGCGATGTTCACATCACGGAACGTGTTTTCCATCAGCTTGACCATCTCGGCGGTGGTTGCATCCGTGAGGGCAATCTCGCCGCGCACGAAAACACGATACAGATCACGGCAGGCCTCCGCAGAAGCCCGATCGATGCCGCCCATAACCCGCGCATTCTCGATCAATTCGGAGAGGATCTTACCCGGCAAGACCCGTTCCGCAGAATACGCCAGATGGAAATCCCCGCCTGCAGTTAAGCCGGAGCGCTCGAGAATCGGTTTAACCACATCCAGAGTCGTACGCGGCGGCGAGGTGGACTCCAGCACGACCAGATTTCCCTTCTTCAGACAGGGAACGATCGATTCACTGGCTGAGACGACGTAACCCAGGTCTGCAGTTTTATCCTCCTGGATGGGTGTGGGAACAGCGATGATGAACGCATCGGCTTCTTCCGGTGCCTCACTCACACGCAAATTTCCCGAGCGGAATGCTGCCTGTACCAGAGTGCGCAGTCCCGGTTCGTGTATGTGCACCTCACCATTGTGAAGTACTTCTACCACACGCTTGTTGACATCTACGCCGACAACGCGCACGCCATGTGTGGCAAATGTACTCGCCGTAGGCAATCCGATGTAGCCCAATCCGAGAACGCATATGGTTTCAAAATCCACCTTTCCGCCTCCATGAACGCCCTTTATTATCCCATAAACAATGCACTGGGGCTGAAGCAGCGCTTGAAAATCGATCAATCGAAAGAATTGAAATCTTACAATAAATACTACGAACTCGTCTTCATGCAAAGATGAAAGCCATCCCGGGTTAAAAAGAGCTATGATTAAGCGAATACGGTAGAATCTCCAACAACGTACGCAGCTCTTTATGGGGATACCATCCATCTCTTATCTGTGAGGAAAAACATGACAGACTCAATTGACAAGTTGAAGACACTCTTGGGTGAAGTCGCAGACCTCGGTTCTGCGATTGCCGTCCTGCACTGGGATCAGCAGACGCACATGCCATCCGGTGGCGCGGAAGAGCGCGCCATGCAGATCGCCACACTCAGCCGCATGACCCATGAACTGGCCACCAGCGATGAGATGGGCGCCGCCATCGAAGCTGCAAAAGCCGAAGTCGGGGACCTGGATGCGCCTTCCGATGATGCCCGCCTGGTTCGCAAGACGGATCGAGATTACACCAAAGAGAAAAAAGTGCCCTCATCGTGGGTGACGGAATTTCGACGAACCACAGCCCTGGCCCACAGGACATGGGCCAAAGCCCGCCAGGAATCCGATTTCTCGCAGTTCCAATCGATCCTGGAAAAGATCATCGACCTGCGCCGTCAATATGCCGGGTTCTTTACCCCTTTCGACCACCCCTACGACCCCCTGCTCGACGACTACGAACCCGGGATGAAAACCGCAGAAGTGAAATCGGTCTTCGAAAACCTGCGGCCAAAACAAGTTGAACTGGTTCACGCCATCAGCGAAGTAAGCGAGCGCGTCGATGATGCGCCGATCCATCAGGATTTTGACGAAAAGCGTCAATGGGATTTCGGAGTCGAGGTCATCAAAACCTTTGGATTCGATTTCGATCGCGGCAGGCAGGACAAAGCCGTTCATCCATTTACCACAGACTTCGGAATCGGAGACGTGCGCATCACCACCCGCTTCGATCCTAAGTATTTCAACCCGGGCGTTTTCAGCACGCTGCACGAAGCCGGTCATGCCATGTACGAACAAGGGGTGGATCCGAAATTCTCACGCACACCTCTTGCCGGGGGCACCTCGCTGGGGATTCATGAATCCCAATCTCGCATGTGGGAAATCCTCGTCGGGCGCAGCAAACCCTTCTGGATCGCCTTCTACCCCAAACTGCAAGCCTATTTCCCCGACCAATTAAGCAACGTCGATGTAGAGACATTTTATAAGGCCGTCAATAAAGTCGAACCATCTCTCATTCGTGTCGAAGCCGACGAAGCCACCTACAACCTGCACATTATGCTGCGCTTCGAGATCGAAACGGCGCTTCTTGAAGGAAAGATCGAGGCCGCCGAGCTGCCTGATGTGTGGAACATGAAAATGCAGGAGTATCTGGGTATCACGCCACCGGATGATGCCCAGGGCGTACTGCAGGACGTTCATTGGTCGGAAGGCCTGCTGGGTTACTTCCCAACCTATGCCCTTGGTAATCTGGTCGCCTCCCAACTCTGGGAAAAAATCGAAGAAGACATCCCCGACCTTTCACATCAAATTGAAACTGCACAGTTCGATTCCTTGCTGGGATGGCTGCGGGAGAACGTGCACCAGTACGGCGCCAAGTTTGATCCGATGGAGTTGCTGCAGCGAATTACCGGCTCCGGGCTTTCTGCAGAACCCTATCTGCGCTATCTCCGTTCGAAGTTCGGGGAACTCTACGGCCTCGACGGATAGTTCGGTGTAGACCAAAACCCAACAAAAGATATCCAGCCAGGATGATCCCGACAGGTTGATCCGGATGGAGCTCTATTTATTCTTCTCCGATGCCTGCAACTGCGACGAGTTCAAACCACGCTCCGTCGCCGTTGCGGAAACAGCTTGAAAGAAAGTTCAATGCTAGAATAGACCGACTTGTTCCCGGAGAAAAGGCATTGGCCAGAGGAAGAACGGTGAAACGCGTCAACCTTCTTACAATCATGCTGGTGGGATTCGTATCGCTCTCCATGGGCGCCTGTGGTGCATTTACCTCAACACAAACCGGGATCGCCCTTTCCGCCACGAGCACCGCGGAGTCGACGCCGCTTCTTGCGGAAACGCCACTTAGCCAGCCTGCCGACATGCCGGAACCTTTCACCGAAATCACCTCCGCCATCGTCATTGAGTCGATAGAAGACCTGCAGACACCGACACCCCTTCCCCCGCTGGTTAACATGCCTTTGGAACAACTCGCTATCTACGCGCCGGGGCCGGGATCGCAAGTCACCAGTGGATTTCGCCTAAATGGATGGGGCGGACCCAGCTTCAACGATCGTGTGCTCATCCGATTGCTTGGTGAAGACGGTACAGTTCTTTCCAAAGGTTGGCGTTACTTGAGTGTCTTGTCCGGCAATCCGGGCCGCTTCAACGCGACGATCAATTTCAATATCGATCACGTTGCAGAAGAGGCCCGCCTAGAAATCAGCATGCAAAGCTGGCGAGACCGACAGACAACGCACATTTCAACTGTGAATCTGACCTTGCTTTCAACGGGCTCAGCTCGGATTCATCCTGCCAGGCGAGGCGCAGAAAAACTAGCCATCCTCAGCCCGCGTGAGGGAAAGGTTGTCAGCGGAGGCGTCGCCCTCGTTCAGGGAGCCGGTCGGGTCGATTCTGACACACCCTTGAATGTCGATATCATCAACAATCGAGGAGAATCGTTGGGCTCGACTCAGGTCGAACTCGATTCACCAGCCATCGGACAACTCGGGACTTTCTCGGTCGAAGTCCCCTACCAAATCCCCTTTCAGCAATGGGTACACATCACTGTCTATGAGCCCAGTACGGGAAAAATCCCGGGCATCATCCACCTATCATCTGTCGAGGTGTGGATCATACAATAGCCATGGCATTCGCTTATAAGCGAATGCACACCCACACACGAATTCGTTCAACCCGAAATGGGGAGGGCCTATGATCGTTTTTCAATACCACACAGAGATCATCGAACGCTATCCGAATATCATCGGCGGCGTGATCCATGTTGAGGACATCGAAAATGGGCCATCATCTCCCGAGTTACGATCCCGGTATGAAGAAGAACAGAAACGCACACTCGAGCGCGTCGGTCAGACCCCGCTGAGTGAAATACCCTCCATCGCTGCCTGGCGAAAAGTATTCCGTGATTTTGGTGTCAAGCCCACGCAATACCGCAACGCCGCGGAAGCACTGCTGCGTCGATTGACAAAGCACGGCGATATCCCATCGATCAACACGTTTGTCGACATGGCCAATCTGGTCAGCATCCGCTACGCACTGCCTATCGCTGTATTCGACACCCGCCTGCTCACGCTTCCGATCACAGTTCACTTTGCTGAAGGAAACGAGAAATTCCTCCCCTTGGGAGTTCCCGAGCCTGAAAACCCCCAACCCGGGGAGGTCGTCTTTTCAGATGAGGAGAAACGAGTGGTCGCACGACGCTGGTGCTGGCGCCAGAGCGACGACAGCGCCGCTCGCCAGGGAGCATCTGATGTCCTCATCACCATCGAAGGCCATCACGCAGGGGTAAAAGACGAGATCGAAGCTGCACGCAATGATTTGATCTCGTTGCTTGATACGTTTTCGAGCGGCAATCACATCGCTGCCACACTTTCAGCCAATCAACCATCGATGCGTATTCCCTCTAATACATAAAAACGGGGAACGGGAGATAGGCATCCTACGCAGCTGGCTGATCGCAAAGAATTTGGTTTTCAAGATTCATCAAGCAGAAAATCTCTGATTGATTCTAGATTACTTTATGGTAGAGGGGTTCGAGATGAATGGAATACTCATATTCATTTTCATAGTTGGCCTCCTGATTCTGCTTAAAAACGCGATGGAAACAGATGAACAAAAAAGAGATCGAGAGGTAAAGTTTCTACATTTTCGAGGCAAGGACCGTGTTATAGTCGGGGATCTGGAAGGGGCTATTGAGAGATACACCCGTGCCATCGAACTTGACCCGGAAGCCTACGACATCTACATCGACCGTGGAGTTGCCTACGCTCGCCAGGATGATCTAGAGGCTGCCATAAGAGACTACAACCGCGCTATCGAAGGCAAGCCGGAGTCCGCCAGAGCGTATGAATTCCGAGGCCGCGCCCGCGCCGAGCAGGGTGATCAAGAAGGCGCGATCAAGGACTTTTCCTGTGCCATTGAGCTCAATCCGGAGTCCGCCATATCTTATATCGATCGAGGCCGTGCCCGCGCGAAACAGGGTGACCCGGAAGGCGCGATCAACGATATCGACACCGCCATCAATCTCGACCCGGAGGACGACTCCTTTTACAGTATCCGAGGCATCGCCCGAGAAGCCAATGGAGACCTGGAAGGCGCGTTAGAGGACTTTAATCACGCTATTGAATTAAACCCGGAGCACCCTGGTGGATATATGATGCGAGGCAAATTCCACACCGACCAGGGCAACCCGGAAGCGGCAATCGAGGACTGCGACCGCGCCATCATACTCAATCCGCATGTCCCATTTCCTTTCAACATCCGAGGCAGTGCGCACGCCGCCCAGGGTGATATTAAAGCTGCGATTAAGGACTATAGCCGCGCCATCAAGCTCGACCGCAAGCATGCGAATTCTTATTACGCCCGAGGCCGTGCTCGCGCCGAACAGGGAGATCTGGAAGATGCGCTGAAGGACCATGACAAGGCCATCGAACTTAAACCCGAATATGCCCCTTTCTACAACAGCCGAGGCGTTATCCGGAAAAAACTGGGGGATCTGGAGGGTGCGATCGAAGATTATAACCGCGCCATCGAACTCGATCCGGAGAACGATGCCGCTTTCAACAACCGAGGGATCGCCCGAGCTGCTCAAGGTGATTTAGAAGGAGCAATCAATGATTACCACCACGCCATCAAGCTCGATCCGCAGGATAGTATTCATTACAGCAATCGAGGCGCTTCCCGTTCCGATCAAGGGGATCTCGATGGCGCGATTGAAGATCACAGCCGAGCAATCCAACTCGACCCGAAGAACGCCACGGCCTACATCAATCGAGCTGCCGCACGTGTTCAACAGGGTGAATTAGATGGTGCTATCGCGGATTGCACCCTCGCAATCGAGATCAAGCCAGATTACGCTGCCGCCTTCTCCAACCGAGGCAATGTCTATCTTCTCGCCCTGGACGACCAAGAAATCGCACTCGAAGATTACCAGCACGCAATTAAGCTTGATCCAAAATACGCAAATGCTTATAACAACCTTGGCGTCCTATACATGAAAAATGGTCAAACTGAAAAAGCGCGGCGGAATTTTCTCGAACGTATTCGTCTCGAGCCCGATACAGCTTTTTACGCCCAGATTGCCATCGGAATGATCGACCTATCGGAAGGAAAACCCGAAAGTGCCGCTCGATTCCAGGCCGAGTTGGATTTATGGCACAGCCCCTGGGGAAGGAGATTGGTTATATATTCCAATGCTCACGAAACCCGTGCACTAGCGCTTGTCTGCATGGGCCGAAAAGATGATGCATTGGCCGCGTTGAACGATGCACTTGAATGCAGACATCCTGGAGAGAAGATCGACCTTTTCGATTATGAGATGCTGGCCAACGCCCCGAATCCACCGGATGGGATTGACGAGATGTTGGCAATCATGCGGCGCGCAAAGGAGACGCGCAAATAGAGATACTCACAGCCTTGCCGGCAAACGATCGAATGGTTTCTCGAATGATATAATCTTCGATTGAGTCAAAATACCACCTATGGAATCATTACGAACGCTGGCGAAACCCCAATCGAAGCAACGCATCTGGATCACGCGTACCGCGCAAGTGGCATTCATGGCCTGCGTGGCGCTGTTCATCAGCAGTTTTGCTTTCCTGTTCGCCGTCCGCCTCTTCTACATCGGCCGGGCACTTCCGGGTGTCCATGCTGCAGGCGTCAACCTGAGCGGTATGAATCAATCCCAGATCGAAGCGGCACTCAAAGAGACATTGACCTATTCCCAAAGCGGTATGATCGTCCTGCGTGACGGAGATAATATCTGGAGCGCCAATCCAATCGAACTTGGGGTTGTGATCGATATCCCCGCCATGGCACGTCGGGCGGTGGAAGTTGGACGCCAGGGATCGCTGGCCGACCAATTTCAAGAACAGATCGAGGCCTGGCGTCAGAGTCGAAAGATCCCCGCAATTATTCTGTTCGATCATGTGGTCGGGGAATACTATTTAAATGGCATTTCTCAGGAGATCGAGCTCCCTTCGATCGAAGCCAGCCTGTCTGTACAGGGTTTGGACGTCACCGCCAGTCCTGGCCAGATCGGCCGGCAGGTCGACATCGAATCCACGCTCTCGGCGCTCTCTGTGCCGATCAGCAATTTTCACGATGCCGACCTGGAACTTGTCATCCAGGACCTGCCGCCCGAAGTGCTCGATGCCTCGGAACAAGCAGCAGTCGCCAACGAACTGCTCAGCGAACCATTACGTTTGACGGCGGAGGGCGCCGATCCATTGACCTTTGAATCGCAAGAACTCGCTGATATGCTCCGCTTCGAGATCGTCGAAAACGAAGACTCCGCCGCTTACGCGCTCATACTCGACGGAGGAAAAATGACAGCGGTTCTCGACCCGCTGATCCCTGAACTCGATCGTGACCCAGAAAACGCACGGTTCATATTCAACGACGACGCCGGCGAACTCGATTTGATCGCTCCGGCCATCATCGGTCGCACACTGGATGTAAATGCAACCCTGTCTTCCATCCACAACGACATCAATCTTGGGAAACATGAATCGCCGCTTGTTTTCGTGTATGAAGACCCACAAATTGGAGACGATGCGACGGCGGAAGAGCTGGGCATCAGCGAGCCAGTAAGTGATGTTGAGACATACTTCTCAGGTTCAAGCCCCTCGAGAATACAAAACATTAAAACCGCATCGAGTGCCTTTCATGGCCTCCTGGTCGCGCCCGGTGAAACCCTCTCGATGTCCGAGGTGCTGGGGGATATCAGCCTGGACAGCGGTTACGCGGAAGCGCTGATTATTTACGGCGATCGGACCATTAAAGGCGTCGGCGGCGGTGTGTGCCAGGTCAGCACGACCCTGTTCCGCGCCGTATTCTTCGGCGGCTATCCCATCGTCGAGCGCCATCCCCACGCTTATCGTGTGGGTTATTATGAAAGTGGATCGGGATCTCCAGGACCCGGCTTCGACGCAGCGGTCTTCGTGCCGGTTGTCGATCTAAAATTCACCAACGATTCGGAGAACTGGCTCCTGCTCGAAACCTATGTCTACAACAACGAGAAAAAGCTGGAATGGAAATTCTACTCGACGTCGGATGGCCGCGAGGTTAATTATTACAGTGATATAACTGACGAAATCGAAGCCCCGAAGGATCTCTACAAGTTGAACGAAGATCTCGACAAAGGGAAGAAAGTGCAGATCGATTATAGAGTGGATGGCATGACGGTGACGGTATATCGAACGGTGACCAGAGCTGGGGAAGTGCTCTACCAGGACACCATCCGCACACGTTATTTACCCTGGCAGGCCGTTTGGGAATATGGACCCGGCACCAAGCTCCCGAAAGACGTCATCATCGAAGACGAAGAAGATTGATTCGATTCACTCGTATTCGACGCATGACCAATGGTAAAATCAAGCCGTTCAGGAGAGCGATATGATCAACGAAGATTTGCTAGAGATTTTACGTTGCCCGGCATGCGTTCGCGAGAAAGAAGGCAACCTCAAATTGGTGAAAGATGTCTGGCTTGTATGCCAGGAGCCTGGCTGCAATCGCAAGTACCCCATTAAAGACGACATTCCGGTCATGCTTATCGATGAGGGCGATAAATGGACCGAAACGGCAGTTGAAGATCTCCCCCTACCCCCGCCAGAGGATTAATGGGGACATTTCAAATCACATCTCATCTCCAGTACCAAAGTAAAAGATAGATCGATCCCCCAACTGTTTGAAATCTTTCGGGACACCGAACGGCTCCTCGCGTGCCTGGCTGCTGACACACTCGTTGCGATCGGCAACCCAGCCATCTCCGTATTGATCGAGACGATGCGATCATCGAACGCCAGCGTTCGAATCGAAGCGGCACGTTCGCTCGTCATCATGCGCAACGACCAGAACTTACCCTGTCTATTCTCTGCGCTGGATGACCCTTCGCCCTGGGTAATCTATTGGGCTGAAGAGGGCTTACGAAATATGGTAGTGGAAATGCTGTTTTATGGAACTTAGCCGGAGATGACCCAGAATACCCAAGTGGCTACCATACCTAAACCAAGCAGCAGCTTAATGCCAAGCGAAGCGCCACATCCCAACCCGGCTCCGATCATCGCCTGCGAGGCGGTTTCGACATCTCTTTTACGAATGTACTCCACGATGAAAACACCAAGCAGCAATGCGATCACAGCACCAATAGGTCCTGTTGTAAAAAACGCCACTACAGCCAAGATTGCGCCGAGCAAAATCGCGCCCCCCGACGCACCGCCTTTTTTAGCACCGATACCACTGACCCAAAATTCAGTGGCCAGACCAGCCAATCCCAAGACGGATATCACGGAAAAAAAGATCAGCCCGTGCTGGCCCCAATCGATGATCAACCCATACCCCAACGCAGAAGCCCAGATGAGAACCAAATCCGGAAGTACTGGAAAAACGATCCCAACCAGACCGATCAACATTAAGACCGCACACCCGATGACCAGCAAAATATCAGCCATGTTTTTCACTTTTCTCGATGATTTCCACGCCACCCATCCAGGGGCGCAGCACTTCCGGTACGACGACACTGCCATCCGCTTGTTGATAATTTTCAAGAACGGCGATCAGCGTTCTCGGTAACGCCAGCCCCGAACCGTTAAGCGTGTGGACGAATTCGGGCTTAGCATCCGGCGAAGGACGATAACGAATCATCGATCGCCGGGCTTGGAATGATTCACAATTCGAGCACGAACTGGCCTCAAGCCATTCACCACAACCCGGCGCCCAGATTTCAAGGTCGAATTTCTTCGCCGCTGTAAA